>MTBK01024128.1_pt1 | contig 91981 bp, 85 predicted proteins | sample 1535981 | NCBI WGS metagenome assembly MTBK01 (sample SAMN06109225, study PRJNA356200) | anaerobic digester metagenome | isolation source: biogas reactors fed with pig manure or primary and secondary sludge | place: Spain | collected 2016-06-30
ATCTACAAGGATATTTCGTCCATCGGCCTGGAGCAGGAACCCGAGATAAGGTGCGGCTAGTGTAAAAGCCATATCCCCCAGTGGGGGCATTCCAGCAGGCCACATCATAGCAAGCGGAGCCTGTATGTTTCCGTAATAGAGAACCTTAATCGTCCATTTTTTCATTTTCTATCTCCTTTAATTATCAGCATAATATTTAGAAAGATTGATGCACGATTCAACCGCCCGCGCCCGTTTTAGCTTTGGGAATTATCGGAAGGCAATCCTCCCCATCGCCCGGACAATCGATAATACAGTACAGCTCAACAGGTTTATCCCCTTTGACGGTGCCGCGATGCGGTTCATTGGAATAAAAATAAGCCGTGTCACCGGGCCCCACTTCAAAAATTTCTCCCTTTTCATCGCCGGCCTGAAAAACCATGGTTCCGGAAATGACGCATGGCGACTGAATATATTCATGGCTGTGAAAAGGAACTAACTCCAGAGGAATGCCCGGTTGAAGGGTATACTTCCTCAATGCATATGAGTGACGGTATCGATCATCACCCACTTCTTTGCTGATAATCCATTGAATTACCATGAAGTTATCAGGTGCACCGAATGGCTTTCCGACATCGATTTTCTCTACATCCTTAATTCTTCTTACAATCATTGCTCTTACCTCCTTTAATCAAGTTTACGTTTATATGAAAATGTCCGCAAATGGCCGGATATTTTCATCTTTCGTTGTGTCCGAAACGGGCATGATGGTTAGTTAAACACAGACACCGCCTCGGGTACACCTTTGCCTGTCCAGCAAAGGTGTGTTTTTCTCCTCCAGCTATGTTTCCCGAATAACGCGCCGACTTTTTAACGAGGTATTTTGCAACGAACATGCCATTCGATACAACAAATATATCTTGTTGATTTATTTGAATTAATAAACGATCTGTTTTCAAACTGGTGCGTTGTGTCTATATTTCTCTTTCTTTATGCCCTGTTTTGCACTATTGTGTATCGGACAAACTGAGACACCATGACCTAAAGGAGGACGCAACCATGTCGTCAAAACTTGTTCTAAAAGACGATCTTCTCAATCACTTCCCGGAAATCCTTGATCATGTTTCTGATGCTGTTTTCATTTTTGACCACGAAGCCCGTATCTTATGGTTGAACAAGGGCGTTTGCGACACTTTGAATATTCCGCGGGATGTGTTCATCGGAAAAACCCAGCAACAACTCGTAGACGAAGGGCATATCCGGGGTAGCGTTGTCTATTCCGCAATCAGGCAACGAAAGGAAGTCTCCGGCATTGTGAATACGCGGGCGGGCATAGAGGCTATGACCCGTTGTAGTCCCATCTTCGATAGTCAAGGCAATCTTGTTTTTGTCGTCTGCACATCGACCGATATTAAAGAACTCAATGATTTAAGAGTGACTCTCGAAAAAGAACAGCGCCAAAGCAAAAATTATCTCCGGGAGCTGGAATATCTGCGGAAGATACTTCTGTTGAATGAAGATTTTATCTTCGACAGCACTCAGATGAAAAGTCTGCTGGAAGATATCATGAAGCTTGCCCCGTTTGATTACACAGTTCTGATTACTGGGGAATCAGGTGTCGGCAAAGAGGTCATTGCGAAGACCATCCACACCAACAGCACCCGCAAGAATGAGCCTTTCATCCCCGTATGTATTCCGGCAATTCCCCCGAATCTCCTCGAATCCGAACTATTCGGTTATGAAGGCGGGACATTTACCGGTTCTCTGCGTGAAGGCAAAACCGGACTTCTCGAAATAGCCCAGGGCGGCACCCTCTTTCTCGACGAGATCGGAGATATTCCTCTGGATATTCAAGTGAAGATACTCCGTGCTATTGAAACAAATGAGATCCGAAAAGTAGGCAGCACAAAAACCGTTAAACTCAACTTACGGATCATCGCCGCGACAAATAAACCTCTTGATCAACTGATAAAAAACAGGACTTTCCGTAAAGATCTTTATTATCGACTCAGCGTTGTGCCGATTCATATAAAACCGCTGCGTGATCGTCCCGAAGATATTCTGCCCCTCTGCCACCGCTTTCTTCAGGAAATAAATAAAAAATACACACTGAACAAAACAATTTCCAAAGAAGCATTGGACGTTATGAAGCAGTACTCCTGGCCGGGAAATATCCGGGAGCTGAAACATTCCGTGGAAAGATTGACGGCCCTTTCCAATGGCGACCTGATCATTCCCGATGACGTCAAGAAGATATTCAAATACCCTTCTGTCGGAGACCCGGAAAATCAACCTGCTGTTACCGAGTCACCAATTAAAGAATTTGAAGCAATGGAAAAGGATAAAATCCTTAATGCATTAAAGCAGGCAAACGGTAACAAAAAGAAGGCCGCAGAATTGCTGGGAATGACCAGGACCAAATTCTACAGGCGTCTGGAAAGATATTCTTGAGCCGTTATGTCTATAAACGATTTCACTCTTGTCCAAATCAGGACTCAACATGCGCTTTTATTTTAGCACCTGATTTGGACAAGAGTGACCGAGCGCCTATCGGTTCGGCCAGCTGTCTGCGGCAGCCCCGGAACACCAAGCCCATTAAACCTTAGAGCTTCACCGCCACCTGTTCACAACGGACATGAACGGGTGAAAGGTTATTTTTGATAAGGCTGTATTGCTTCTCTCCGTTGTTGAACGCATCGAGCATGTTTGCCATGGCTTTCAGACATTTGTCGTTGTTTTGATAAACCAGTTCCACGATCGTGCGTGACGGGAAGATCATGTGAATGATGTTTCCCTGATTCGACGAAAATACGTTGAGGTGAGTAGGCCGGGGGGATTTCACCCCCAGCCCCTCCGAGAACCGGACGTGAACCTCTCAGCTCATCCGGCTCCTACCACTCAGCCTCAGGGAAGTCGTAAGGCTTTGCTGATTTCAAAGGTTCCTCCTGAACTCCAGTTGACCCGTGAAACCTTGCCGAGTGGCCAAGTCCCTTCGCTCCACCTCCACTACGGAGGTTTCTCCGCTACTACGAACTTGTCCGCCCCTGTGCCGCGCATCGATACTGTCGGCCTCGCGGGTTCTCCGCTTGTGCCTTTCTCTTATACATCGCGGCGACAGGTTCCCGCAGTTCAACATGAGAGCCCGGATCAAGCTCACGCCACCTCTATGCCGGGCGCCGCCTGGACAGTCAACAGGCATCCTCCAGACTTATCCCGGAGCAACATCACCTCCCCGGTTCTGACGCCGCATCTGTACTTTCGACACGTGCGCGGTGGTTCACTTGTGTTCGTCTTCTTGATCCACACCTGATGCATTTCTTTGCACCTTTTCCGTAACGCTCACGACGATGACTCTTAACCAACGCCGCTTACGGTGGTTTGCAACCTGCGCCTGCACGCCGATTGCGGGGGGCCTCCCCCCATCTCTCACGCCGCTTGCTGCGGCACACTGATGTCCGCTTGCCCAAAGTTGATCAGTCCTCCGTTTGCTAACTGATCCGCTGTTCGCCTCTCTAAACCACGTCAAACCTTCTTCAAAGCGGCAATAAAACGGTATTTTCGTATCATTAGACGAAAAGAAAAAGGGCCTGCGGAATGAAAGAATATCGCAAGCCCTTGATTTCAATTGGTACCTGGGGCGGGAATTGAACCCGCACAGCCTTAAAGACCGAGGGATTTTAAGTCCCTTGCGTCTACCAGTTCCGCCACCCAGGCCTGTGGTGATTTCGTCAAGAAACCTCGCGGCATATATTATTTTTGTCTGGATGTGTCAAGGATTTGCTCTTTTGCTGCCCTGCCGAACGGGTATGCGCGAAAGACATTGGGAATAGATTCCCGCCTTCGCGAGAAATAACAGCAGCAATGGTATCTTTTCCCGTCAGAATGTCTTTGCATCGTTTCCGCGAGGGATTTTTGTTTCTTGTGGCCTGTCCTTGTTTTATGATAAACACCCGTTTGTTTTGAAAGGATATCTTCATGCATGACATCGACCTGATCATTTCCGGCGGGAAAGCGCTCCTGATCGACGAGGCCAATACCTGTCAGGACGACGCCGGGATTGCCGTTCACGATTCTTTCATCATCGACATCGGCCGCCGGGAAGACATTCTCAAGCGGTATGCCGCAAAAAAAATCATTGACGCCGAAGGTTCCCTGGTGCTGCCCGGCTTTGTCAACACGCATACGCACGCCGCGATGACCTGTTTCCGCGGAATCGCGGATGACCTGGAGCTGATGGACTGGCTGAACAATTTCATTTTTCCGGCGGAGGCGAAAAACGTCAATCCGCATCTGGCTTACTGGGGCTCGCTTTTGGCATGCGCGGAAATGATCAAATCCGGCACGACAACATTTTGCGACATGTACATCTTTGAAGAGGAAACGGCCCGGGCGGCCAAAGAGGCGGGCGTCCGCTGCCTGGTCGGTGAGGTCCTTTTCGACTTCCCCTCGCCCAGTTGCAAGACGCCTGAGGAAGGCCTCACCTGCACGCGGCGACTTGCCGAAAAGTGGCACAACGATCCCCTGGTCAAGATTATCGTCGAACCGCATTCACTTTACACCTGTTCGCGCCCGTTGCTGCAGAAGGCCAAAATCATCGCCGATGAATTCGGTCTGATGCTGGGGATTCATCTTCTGGAAAATCAGCAGGAGCATGACCAGCTTCTGGAGAAACACGGAAAAAGCGCGGTGGCCTTCCTGGACGACATCGGGTATCTCAACGAAAAGCTGCTGGCCTTTCACTGCGTCTATTTAACCCTCAACGACATCCAGCGGTTCGCGCAACACGGCTGCAAGGTTTCGCACAATCCCGCCAGCAACATGAAACTGGGCAACGGAATCCCCCCCCTCAAGGACATGCTGGAAGCCGGCATTACCGTGGGGCTGGGAACGGACGGCTGCGCCAGCAACAACACGCTCGACATGATCCGGGAAATGTCCACGGCGGCTCTGCTGCACAAGGTCGCCACGCTGGATCCGACCGTCATGGACGCCAAAACCACGATGCGCATGGCCACGATCAACGGCGCAAAAGCCATCGGCATGGGGCACCTGGTCGGTTCCCTGGAAGCCGGGAAAAAGGCGGATATCATTCTGATCGGACTGAACAAGCCCCATTTGACGCCGCTGTACAACGCCTATTCCCACATGGTTTACGCGGCGGGCGGCGCGGATGTCGATACGGTCATCATCAACGGCAAAGTGGTTATGGAAAACCGCCGTCTGCTGACGATTGCGGAAACGGATGTTATGAAGGAAGTCCGCAGGATTGCGGTGAGCATCAAAAAAAGCATGGGCATGTAAAAGAAAGGACGCGCTATGTTTCGCAAAATTCGCAAGCATGGATGGATGGGGATATTGCCGTTTCTGGCTGCCGGCCTGTTGTGCTTGCCTTCGGTATCCCCAGCCGCGGTGAGGGAAGTAACTCTTTTTCCCGATTCGGCAAGGGTTGAAGAAACCGTCAAAATCGATCCGCAGTCCGCGGGCGCAACTATAAATCAGGTGATTCTGGTTTTGCCATCGCAGGCAGACCCGGAATCCCTGACGGTTTCTCCATCTTCGGCCGGACGCGTCAAGATTGACGATATCCGGATCAAATCCATCGCGCGCGTTGACGAAAACCGAATCGCCCAACTGCGCGCCCAGTTAAAAAAAGCCCAAAACGAAAAGAAGGAGCTGCAGGCCAGGCTCAAAGCGCTGGATATCCAGATTCAGTTCTGGCAGGCGCAGACCAAGGCAAAAACCAAAACGGTGAGCGAAGCGGCCACGCTGGCGTCGGCCATCGGCAGAAACAGCCTCAGAATATTTTCCGAAAAGAACGCCGGGGAAACGGATATGGAAAATATCGACAAGCAAATCAAGGAGATTCAGGAAAATCTGGATCGGGCCGCCGGCAAAAGCGAAAAAGCGTGGGAAGCGACAGTCACTCTGTCCGGGACCCCGCCCCGCGACGCACTGTTGATCTACAGTTACACGCTGGGCGGCTGCGGCTGGCAGCCCCTCTACCGCATGGAGGCTCTGCCCTCCTCCGCGAGTGTTTTGTTTTCCTGGGACGCGGAGATATGGCAGTCCACGGGAGAAGAATGGAAAATGGCCCAGATTTATCTGGCCACGCTGCAGCCGGTCCGGACGATTGCGCCGCCGGAGCTGCCCCCCTGGATTATTAAGCCGAAAGCGCCTGTGATCTATAAGTCCATGCAGCGGGAAACAGCCGCGCAGGCCAGGCTCAGCATGGAAGAAACCAATGATCTGATGGCGGCGGGGGCGTCCGCGCCTGTCGAAACGGTCCGTACAACCTATTCCGTCTGGTCGCTGGGAAAAAAGACGGTGGCGCCCGGGGACCGTCAGCGTTTGAAAATCAAGGAAGAAACCTGGCCGGCGCAGTTCCTTTTTCTGGCGCGCCCCAGCCTCTCCCCTCAGGCCTATCTGCAGGCGCATATCCAACTGCCGGGACCGGCGGAAATCCCTTCCGGGGAAGCGACGTTCGCCATTGACGGCGCGATCATCGGCAAGCGTCCCTTCGCTCTCGCCGGCTCGGAGGCGGACATTTATTTCGGCAACAGCCCTTTCGTCACGGTCAGCTCTCTGACTGTTGCCGATCAATCCGGCGGCGCAAAGTTCTTTTCCAACAAACAGACGCGCCGATGGCAGTGGCGCCTGGAAGCGAAAAACACCGGAAACACGCCGGTCAAACTGCGCATCGAAGAGCCGATCCCTCAGGCGCGCGATGAAAGAATCAAGCTGACGTTCAAACAGCAGCCCGAGCCTTCGGAAAAAAGCGAGGCAGCCTTTGTCTGGCTGGTCGAGCTGCCCGCGTTGCAGAAAAAGAACATTGAAACCGGCGTCGAACTGGAAGCGCCCCAAGACATGGCTCTCGATTTCGGCTGGCGGCGCTGACGGCCGGTGACGACGGGGAATCATGCTGCCTTCAGACCATCCCCATAACCGGCTGATCCGCCTGGTGGAGCGCCATGCGCGCGACATCATGATTGCCGATTACCATCGCCTGCTGCAATCGCTGCAAACCGCAAATGCCCCTCCGGACGGACGCCCGGAGAGGAGAGCGGAGGCCACCTCCCGGCTGCAAAGCCGGATTGACGCCTCGCGCCGCCGCGTGCAGAAGCGGCGACAGTCCGTTCCCGCTCTGAATTTTCCTACCGAACTGCCCATCTGTGCCAAACGCCAGGCCATTGTCCATGCAATCCGGAATTCTCAGGTGGTCATCATTACCGGTGAAACCGGATCGGGCAAGACAACGCAGATCCCCAAGATGTGCCTGGAGGCGGGGCTGGGCCTGCGGGGTGTCATCGGACTGACGCAGCCCCGGAGGATTGCCGCCGTCAGCATCGCGGCACGCATCGCATCCGAGCTCGGCCAGGACTGCGGCGGGGCCGTGGCGTATAAAATCCGCTTTGAAGAAAAAACATCGGCGGAGCCCCTGATCCGGGTCATGACGGACGGCATCCTGCTGACGGAAACCCCCGGAGATCGGAACCTGCTGGCCTACGATGCGATCATCGTCGATGAGGCGCACGAACGCAGCCTCAACATCGATTTCATTTTGGGGTATTTGCGAAGCCTGCTGCAGAGAAGAAAAGACCTGAAGGTGATCATCACGTCCGCCACGATCGACACCGCCAAATTCGCGCAGGCCTTCGACGGAGCGCCGGTTGTCGAAGTCTCGGGCCGGATGTATCCGGTGGAGGTTCGCTACCGGCCACTCGATCCGGCCAAAGAGGAAAAGGGCGAAATGACTTATGTCGATGAAGCCGTGGCCTGTGTGGAGGATCTGCAGCGTCAGGGGCGCTTTGAAGACGTTCTGATTTTTCTGCCCACGGAGCAGGACATCCGCGAAGCCTGCGAACGCCTCGCCAAACGCTGTTCGGGTCTTGTTTTGCCCCTGTTTGCGAGGCTTTCCTCCGGACAGCAGAAACTGGTTTTTCAGCCCTCGTCCCGTCAGAAAATCATTGTCGCAACCAATATCGCGGAGACGTCTCTGACGATTCCCGGCATCAAGTACGTCATTGATTCGGGGCTCGCGCGCATGCTGGAATACAACCCCCGCAGTCAGACCACCGGCCTGCCGGTCAAGCCCGTTTCCCAAAGCAGCGCAAAACAGAGAAAAGGACGCTGCGGCCGCGTTCAGAACGGGATCTGCATCCGCCTTTATTCCCCGGAAGATTTTGCAAACAGGCCGCTTTATACGGTGCCGGAAATTCTGCGCTCTAATCTGGCCGGCGTGGTGCTGCGCATGCTGTCTTTGAATCTGGGACTGATTGCCTCTTTTCCCTTTATCGACCGTCCGCATCCGAAAAGCATCCGCGACGCCATCGAAACTCTGCGCGATCTGGGCGCAATCAGCCGCGAAGAAAACGCGGCAGACAGCGAGCAGTACCAACTGACGCCGGTCGGCCGGGCCATGGCGCAGTTTCCGCTGGACCCCCGGGTGTCGCGGATGATCCTCGAGGCCAAAAAACACGACTGCCTTGATGAAATCGCCGTGATTGCCGCGGCGCTGAGCATTCAGGACCCCCGTGAAAGGCCCTATGACAAGATCGATCAGGCGGCCGCCGCGCATGCCCGCTTTGCCCATCCGGAATCGGACTTCCTCACGTATCTGCAGATCTGGAACCGGTATTCGGACCATTTCGATCAGATGAAATCCCAGAGCCAGTGGCGTAAATTCTGCCGCGATCATTTTCTTTCCTACCGGAGGATGAAGGAATGGCGGGATGTTTACGCGCAGATCATGGACATTATCGGCGACAAAGCGGCATCACCTCCACGCAGAAAGCCCGCCCGGATGGAAATCGACCAGACGATTTCCGACAAAATACATCGCTCGATTCTGAGCGGCTATCTTTCCAACATCGCGCAGAAAAAAGAAAAGAATTTTTATACGGCTGCCAAAAGCCGCGAGGTGATGCTTTATCCGGGTTCGGGCCTTTTCAACCGGGGCGGCCCCTGGATCGTCGCCGCCGAAATCAGCCTGACCTCCAGGGTTTTTGCCCGCAACGCGGCCAATATCCAAAGCGACTGGCTCGAAGAGCTGGGCGGGAATCACTGCCGCTGCCTGCACTGGGCGGCGCACTGGGAAAAAAGTCGCGGACAAGTCGTCGCTTCCGAAAAAGTCGTTTTATTCGGATTGACCATTGTGGAGCAAAGAAGCGTCGCGTATGAACGGATCAACCCGGAGGAAGCCAAAAAAATATTCATCCGCGAAGCGCTGGTTTCGGGCGAAACGGGGCGCAAACTTCCCTTTGTGGAGCACAACCTGGCACTGTGGAAAAAAGTCAAAACGATGGAAGACAAGCTTCGCAAACGCGGCATCGCCGCGGATGAAGAAGCCGTCGCCGAACTTTATGAACAGAGACTGCCGCTTCTTTCCGACATCCGGTCCCTGCAAAAATGGATCAAAGACAGAGGCGACGACGATTTTCTGCGCTTCCGGGAGGAAGAGCTGATCGCCGACGACCCTGACTCGGAGGAGTTGAAGCAATATCCGGATTCGATCCGGCTTGGCAATGCCGTTTTGTCCTGCCGCTACCGGTTTGAACCGGGTCGCGCAGCCGACGGCGTGACCGTCCGCGTGCCGTTGGGGCTTGTTGCCAGGACCGCCTCGGAAAATATCGAAAAGCATCTGCCGTCTCTGCGTCAGGAGAAGGTTTTACATTGGCTCAAGTCCCTGCCCAAAAACATCCGTCAGAAACTGCCCCCGCCCATCCAGGTTGCCGGACAGTTCGGCAAAAAGACCGGCGGCGAAGACCGGGAGTTGCCTGCGGCATTGAGCAGGTTTTTATTCGAGGAATATCATTTGACGGTGCCTGCCGGGTTCTGGACGCCGGAAAAACTGCCGCCGCATTTACAGATCCGCTTCAGCGTTGTTGACGATCACGGCGGCGAAATCCGCAGCAGCCGCGACATCGGAGAACTGCGGCAGGAGCTGACCGAACAGGTCCGCCGCACGTCTCTGGAGAGTTGCCGCCGGCAATGGGAAAAGGAGAACCTCACCGGCTGGGACTTCGGGCGGCTTCCCGAAGACATTGAACTTGCCGGCAAACACGGCGTGACCGGCTGCGCCTATCCCGCGCTGCAGACTGAAGGGGAAGCGGTTCATCTGCGGATTTTTGCCGACTCCCGGGAAGCCGCCGCTCATCATGCCGCCGGGGTTTCCGCCCTTTACGGCATCCATTTTGCAGACAGGCTCAAACAACTCAAAAAAAACCTGGCGTTCGGGGGTGAACTCAAAGAGCAGGCGGCCCTGCTGGGCAGCGTCCGTCAGGTGGAACGATCCTTACTCGAGCGGGTAAAAAAAGATCTTTTCCAGCGATCCTGGCGAAACCCCGAAGAGTTCATGAAGCATGCCGAAGCCGTCCGGCCCCGGGTTCTTTCCTACGGCCAGGAGGTGATCGCGGCTGCCGCGCCGGTTCTCCGGAGCTTTGCCGAAACCCACGAAGGACTGCGAAAACTGGCGCTCCAAAACCGTTCCCATCCGGCCGTGGCAAAATTCCTGCAGACGACGCGGATGGAGATGCGCAGCCTGGTCCCCGAAGATTTTATGCTGCGCTACGACTTTGACCGTCTGCGCCATCTGCCCCGCTATCTGAAAGCTCTCCTGCTGCGTGCAGAACGGGGAAGCCTGAATCTGTCCTCCACGGAATCGAAACTGCAGGAAGCAGCCATTTACGCTGCAAAACTTCAGAAAATCCGGGACGCGGCGGGCGCTGACCCATCAGAGGAAAAGCGGAACAAAACGGAAGAGTTGCGCTGGATGATCGAAGAATACAAGGTTTCTCTTTTCGCGCAGGAGCTGAAAACCCCCTACCCTGTTTCACCCAAACGGCTGAATCAACTGATTGAGGAAATCGGAAATATCCTGTGAAGAAAATGCGAGGACTTTAACTCCGGCATTCCCGGATGGCCGCGGCGAAGCCTTTCATGGAATTCCGGATGGTCGCGTCATCGACGCAAAAGGCGATGCGGAAGTAGCCCGGCGCGCCGAAGCCGCTTCCGGGAACCACCAGAATATTTTTCTGCACGAGCCTCTGCGCGAACGCCACGTCATCGGGAACCGGACTTTTCACGAACAGATAAAAAGCGCCCTGCGGTTTGATGAACTTGTATCCCGCCCGGGCCAGGCCGTCGCAAAGCAAATCCCTTTTCTTCTGATAGATCTTCACGTCCACGGTGATGTGCTGAAGATTGGCCACGATGCGCTGCATCAGAGCCGGGGCGTTCACGAATCCCATGATCCGCGTGCACAAAATCAGCGCCCGGATCAGGTCATCCGCCTCGTGAACCTTTGGATTCACGGCGATGTAGCCGATTCTTTCGCCCGGCAACGACAAGGTTTTGGAATAGGAATAGGCGACAATACTGTCGGCATACGCCGTCAGCACGGAAGGCAGCTTGATGCCGTCATAAAGGATTTCCGCGTAGGCTTCGTCCGAAAGAAGATAGATGGCCCGGTTGTATTTTTTTTCCTTTTCTTTGAGCAGCCGGACCAGGCCGGCGATATTCGTCTTGCTGTATACCCGGCCGGTCGGATTGTTGGGCGAATTGAGAATGATCGCCTTGGTCCGTCGGGTGATCGCCCGGCCGATGGCCTCCGGATCCAAAGAAAAATCGGGACGCGTGGCCGCAGTTTTCACCACGCCGTCGTAGTTTTCGATGTAGAAAGGATATTCCACGAAAAAAGGTTCGAGAATGACGACTTCGTCGCCGGGGTTCAGGATCGACTTCAGGATCACATTGAGAGCGCCGCCCGCCCCGCAGGACATGACAATGTGATCGGCCTGCATTTTCAAGCCGGTTGCCCGCCTGATCTTACAGGCGACCGCCTGTCGGGTTTCCGGGTAGCCGGCGTTGGGGGTGTAGCCGTGCTTGAGCAGAATTTCCTGACGGGCAACACGCACCAGCTCTTTCTTGAATTCGCGGGGATGATCGACATTGGGATTGCCCAGGCTGAAGTCATACACCTTGTCGTGCCCGTGCCTGCTTTTCAGAAGGTTTCCTTCTTCAAACATTTTCCGGATCAGGGACGACTGCGATATGGACGCCTTGATTTTCTTTGAAATGGCCATGATTCCTTCTCCCGGGCGGCGTCCCGAAAACCGCGCCGCTTGGTTAAACGTTTTTCTTCAGATATTCCGATACTTCGCGAAAATCATGAAACGCGCGATAGGGAACGGCGCTTTCCTGTCGGCACTTCTTCAAAAGTTCGCCCTTGGCAAAAATCAGATCCGCGTATTGGGACGGGCAGATGTCGGAACGGCCGTCACCGACATAGATGATTTTTTCATACATCAGGCGATGCTCATGAAGAATTCTGCTCTTGCACGTCCCGCAGCGGCCGCACAGGACATTGGCTCGTGGAAAGTCAAACCTCAGGGTATCCTGCTCGCCGAAAACGACGTTATTGGAATAAAATTCGATCTCCCCCAGCCGGTGCTTGTCCAGGATCGCCCGGATATAAAAATCAAGCCCGTCGGAAACGATTTTGACATCCACTCCCTTTTTTGCGGCAAGGCGATAAAACCGGACAAAAAAAGGATCGATGGCGGAGCATTTCAAAACATAAGCGCGCAGACGCCCGGCATCGACCCGGACCAACGGCGCAATTTTTTCATACGCCTCCCGCGATCCCATGTTGCCTTTGACAACCTCGCGGTCAATGGTCTCCCGGCATTTTTGGGCAAACCGCCCCAAAACCCCGTCTCCTACATCCACCCGGGAAATCGTGCCGTCAAAATCACTGAGGACCAGAACCTTTTTTTGCTGAAAGAACATGGCAAGTGTTTTTTCCGCAACCGACTTTCTATCGTTTGCGGCGCCTCAGCAGAACATAGACACCCAGCACAATCAAAATCACCGGCAAAATGTACTGGGAGTACCTGTATAAATCAAACCCGTAGAGTTCGATGATGAGAAAAATGACGCCGACCGTGGCGATAAACCAGCCTTCAACGGCCCGAATACTGTAAAACAGCGTGGTCACTCCGATGACGACAAGCAGAATCGGCCAGGTCTGACCAAAACTGTAGGAAGTGGTTTTGCTGATAAAGATCAAAACTCCCAGGGTGATTAAAATAAGTCCGCCGGTTAGAATGTTTCGCTTTTCGTTTGTCATATTTTCCCTCCTTCAATTCAGCGTATATGGGAAGCGCCGGTGAATCGCCCCCGGCGTTCGCTTACGATTTTTCCATAAGCTTCATGAAAGGCTTAAACAGATCGATCGGGATCGGAAACAGGGTGGTGGAATTATTTTCCGCCGCGATCTGGTTTAAGGTCTGCAGATAGCGAAGCTGCAGCGACATGGGCTGCGTTTCCATCAGAGCGGCCGCCTCGATCAGCTTCTGCGCGGCCTGGAACTCTCCTTCCGCGCTGATGATCTTCGCCCGTCTTTCGCGTTCGGCTTCGGCCTGCTTGGCCATCGCGCGTTTCATCTCTTCGGGCAGGTCAATGTGCTTCACTTCCACAAGCGAAACCTTGATGCCCCAGGGATCCGTGCTCCGGTCCAGGATTTCCTGGATGTGCAGATTGATTTTCTCGCGCTCGGAAAGAATTTCGTCGAGTTCCACCTGGCCGCAAACGCTTCTGAGCGTCGTCTGCGCAAGCTGGGACGTGGCAAAAAGATAATTCTCCACATTTACGACGGCGGCGTTGGCGTCCAGCACGCGGAAATAAACCACCGCGTTAACTTTGATGGAAACGTTGTCCTTGGTAATGACATCCTGCGGCGGAACATCCATGGTAATGGTGCGCATGTCGATCCGGATAATTTTATCAATGCCGGGAATGATAACAATCAGCCCCGGTCCCTTGATATTGCGCAGTCTGCCCAGCCGGAAAAGGACCGCCCGTTCATATTCATTGAGAATTTTGATCGCGGAAGCCAAAAACATGACCACCAGCACAATCACTACCAACAGGGGCAGCGGTAAAGTACCCAACATAATCTTTCCTCCCTTTGTATCGATGCTTTAATTATCTTCTTTGATTTCTTCAACCACCAGCTTCAGGCCGTCAACCTTGAGGATCCTGACCCTGGCGCCCTTGGGAATTTCCCGATCGCTCATCGCCGTCCAGTATTCACCCTGGAAAAAAACCTTGCCTTCGCCGTGGATGTCCGTCGCGGCTTTCCCCCGACCATCGATCATGGCTTCCGTTCCTGAGTAGTGCTTTCTCATCTGTGCTTTTACCGCGAGCAAAATGACCACGATAAAAAACCCGGACGCCAACAGCACGGCCGGAAGCAGAATCTGCAGGGAAATTCTCAACGCGGGTTCCGGGGAATCAAAAAGCAAGAAGGACCCCAGTGCGAGCGAAATGACTCCTCCCACCGTCAGCATGCCGTGACTCATGATTTTAATCTCCGCAATAAATAAAATGACGCTGAATAGGATCAGCAGGATTCCCGTGTAACTTACCGGCAGCGTGGACAAGGCAAAAAACGCCAGCAGCAGGGAGATGCCTCCAATGACACCGGGCAGGATTGCGCCCGGGGTGGAAAACTCAAAGTACAGCCCCGCCAAACCGATCAGCAAAAGCAGATACGCGATATTCGGATTGGAGATCGCCGCCAGAATCCCCTGCCGTGTGCCCATCTTTTTTGTGTCCAGGACCGCATCGACGGTGGATATTTTTCTTTTGACGCCGGCGACGGTTACGGTTTTCTGGTCGATCGCGGACAGCAGCTTTTCGATGTCCGCGGCCACGATATCAATGACGTTCAGCTTCAGGGCTTCGTCGGCGGTGATGGACTCGCTTTTGCGAACCGCTTTCTCCACCCATTCTTCGCTTCGCCCCCGCGTTTTGGCTATGCTGCGGGCGTAGGCCGCTGCGTCGTTTTCCATTTTTTGGGCCATGGTCTTGTCCATCTCGCCGCTGCCTCCGATGCCGATCGCTACCGGGTGAGCGGCGCCGATGTTGGTTCCGGGCGCCATGGCGGCGACGTGCGCGGCCTGCGCGATGATCACGCCCGCCGACGCGGCGCGCGCCCCGGACGGATAGACGTAAACGATGACGGGCAGCGGCGCGTTAAGGATGCTTTTGGCGATGTCCCGCATCGCGGTGTCCAGTCCTCCGGGCGTATCCAACAGAATGATCAGCCCTTCCGCCTTCGCGGCCGTCGCTTCCTCCAGGCTCTGGGCGACGTATTTCGCCGAAGGGGAGGTAATCACGCCGTTGAGTTCGATCACATGAAACAGGGGGCCGGCATCCTTGGCGAAAACGGCGCCCACCGCCGTGATCCAAAGGAAAATCAGAAAAAGAATACCCGTTTTTTTCAGCATGCTGACGCCTCTTTTCTCATGACGGTTCGCCAAAGCCAATCTCCTTCATGACCTGCTGGATATCTTCCCAGACCTGTTTCTTGGCCGACGGGTTCCGCAAGAGATAGGCCGGATGATAGGTCGGCATGAGCTTTATTCCTTCGTAGCTCTGAAAGCGCCCGCGCAGCGCGGAAATCGGAGTTTCCGTCCGCAGGAGAGCCTTTGCCGCGATACTCCCCAGCGCGCAGATGATCTGCGGAGCAATCAGGCTGAGCTGCCGCTTCAGGAAAGGCTCGCACAGACGAATTTCCTCCGGCAGCGGGGTGCGGTTGCCCGGCGGACGGCATTTGAGGATATTGCAGATATACACTTCCTTTCGCGTCAGCCCCATCGCAGTAATGATATTGGTTAAAAGTTGCCCCGCCTTGCCGACAAAGGGCCGGCCCTGTTCATCTTCGTCCGCGCCCGGCGCTTCGCCCACAAAAACCACCTGCGCCGACAAGCTCCCGGCGCCGAATACGACATTCTTTCTCGTTTGCGCCAGCGGACACTGACGGCAGTTCGCCGCTTCCAAGGAAAGGGAGTGAAACGCCTCACCGCGCTCCCTGTCGTCCGGCTTGTTTTTCCCGGCCGGCCGGGGTCTCTGGCAATCCACCGTGACGTACTGACGGCCGGCGTCCAGCAGCTGCCCCCGGACGGATTTCACCAGGGATAGGAGTTCATTGTGGATCGCGTCGGATGAAGGAGGAGGAAAGGGCTTCGTCATTTTTTTCCGGCGGGCCCTTTCTTCATCTTGAGCGAGAGAATATGATCCAAAATCCGGTGCGCCGCTTCCTGTTTGGTCATTTTCTCCAGAGCGGCGCAACCGCCGAACCGGTCAAGGATCGTGATGATGTTGGTGTCTGCCTCAAAACCGGCACCCTTGTCGCACAGATTGTTAGCGACGATCATGTCCATGTTTTTGCGGGTCATTTTCCGGCGGGCGTTATCCAGCAGGTCCTGTGTTTCCATGGCAAATCCCACCAGGATGCCTCTTTTCTTTTTCGCGCCGATCGCGGCAATGATGTCGGGATTGCACACAAGCTCGACGCCGGCCAGTCCCCGGTCTTTCTTGATTTTCTCGGCAGCCGTAACCCGGGGCCGGTAATCGGCCACCGCTGCGGCTTTGATGATGACCGATGCTTTGGAACAAGCGTCCATGACGGCCCGGTGCATTTCCTGCGCGGTGCGCACAAAAATGACGGTTTCAACTTTCGGGGGAGCGATTTTTGTCGGCCCGCTGATAAGCGTCACCTTCGCGCCTCTCTGATGGGCGGCCTTGGCCAGCGCGTAGCCCATTTTGCCAGATGAATAATTGGTGATGTATCGCACCGGATCCAGCGGCTCCTGCGTCGGTCCGGCGGTCACCAGCACTTTGTGTCCTGTAAAATCCTGGACGGTTAAAAGCGCTTCCAGCTCGTCCAGAATTTCCGGGATTTCCGGCAGGCGTCCGGCACCCGTGACGTTGCAGGCCAGTTCGCCCACATCGCTTTGCATCACGCGGTAGCCGGTCCCGGCGAGTTTCCGAAGGTTTTCCCGCAAGAAGGGATTGGCCAGCATTTTGTCGTTCATGGCCGGGCAGATCAGCGTCGGCTTGTTCTCAGCCATCAGGGTGGTGGTCAGAAGGTCATCCGCGATGCCGGAGGCGATTTTGCCGATCAAGTTTCCCGTGGCCGGCGCAATGACAAACGCATCCGCCCAGTCCGCAAGCGCGATATGGGCCATGTCGTATGGCTGCGCGGCATCAAACATATCGGTGGCAACAGGGTTCCGGGAAAGGGTCCGAAGCGTCAGCGGCGTAATGAATTCCGTCGCGTTCCGCGTCATGATGACTTTGACCTCTGCGCCCGCTTTGACAAAGACGCGAATCAGCTCCGCTGATTTGTAGGCGGCAATGCCGCCGGTGATTCCCAGAACAATTTTCTTATTTTTCAGCATGCGTCTTTCACTTCGCTGTTTTTCGAGAATATAACAGCGTTTCTCTGCAAAAACAAGGCATAAGTCCCTGTGTGCGCGGGAAAAGGATATTTTCCTTGCAAACCGCCGCAAAAGCCATTATGAAAACCGCCAGTTCAATATCAGCATTCCATCAAGGAGATTCAGCAATGAAAACAACGGGGGGTATTGCGGCGGTTGTCATCGTCCTTGCGGCGGGGGCATTGGGCTGGCTTTATTTTGAGGGCCGGCTGGATCGGGAAAAACCCGTGATTCAACTGGATTCGGATATTTCGGCCATCGGCAGGAAAAAGGACATCGGCATCACCTTTGCCGACGAGCGAAGCGGCCTGTCGGGCCTGAAGGTGGAAATTGTTCAGGACAACAAACCGCATCTTCTGGCCGAGGAAACATTTCCATCCCGAAGCACCAGGCAAAAGGTTCTTCGCCTTTCGGTGGAGCCCCTTACTCTCCAGATGAACAACGGACCGGCCGTCGTTCGTATCACGGCCCGGGACGCTTCTTTTTTTAAAAATGAAACCGTCGTCTCCGAACAGGTCCGGATTGACACGGTGCCGCCGCAAGTTTACGTGCTCTGCCCCGTCAACTACATCAACCAGGGAGGCGCCGGATTCATCCCGTACCGGACGTCCAAGCCGGCCGCGCTGTCCGGCGTCTTCGTGGACGAACGGTTTTACCCGGGATACAATATCGTGATCGGCGGCAAGCCCACGTCGGTGGCCTTCTTCGCCCTCGAAACGGGCGCGGCCGCGGCAACCAAAATCGTCATCTTCGCCCGGGACAACGCCGGCAACGAAACCCGAACTTCCATGCCCTTTACCATCAAGCCGAAGAAATTCCGCGCGGACAAAGTAAATTTGAGCGGAACCTTTCTCCAGCAAATCATGCCCGAATTCCAAGCGACGATCCCACAGTTGCAGGGGAAAACGCCCGCTGAGGCTTTCGGCTATGTGAACACCACTCTTCGGGAGGAAAACGCAAAAACCATACTCTCCGTCTGCCGCAAGTCCATCAATAAAAGATTATGGGAAGGAGCGTTTCATCGGATGCGCAACGCCGCGTCCATGGCCTTGTTCGGCGATCAGCGCACCTATCTGGTGGACGGCAAACCGTTCGGCAGCTCCGTGCACCTCGGCGTGGATCTCGCCTCGACGGCACACGCCCCCATCGAAGCCGCCAACCATGGAATTGTTGTTTTTGCAGGTCCGCTGGGCATTTACGGCAACGCCGTGATCATCGATCATGGTTTGGGGCTGTTCAGCCTCTACGGACACCTTTCCGCGATTGAAACAACCGTCGGCAAAAACGTCAAAAAAGAGGAAAAAATCGGCGCCTCCGGACTGAGCGGACTGGCCGGCGGCGATCATCTGCATTTCAGCATTCTGATCGACGGCCAGTTCGTCAACCCGCAGGAATGGTGGGACCCCCACTGGATCGAGGACAATGTGATGAAAAAGATGGCGATCTGAAAAACGCGCCGTCTTACCCCGCGCTTGCCGGTGATGAGCCGTGCGCCGCGGGTGATTTCAGCTTTTGTTGATGTCGCGGTGGGTGGTGTGAACGATGAACTTCTGCTTCTGGAAAAACAGGCTGAACTGATTGGCCATAACGACGGACCGGTGCTTGCCGCCGGTGCACCCGAACGCGATATTCAGCCGCACCTTTCCTTCTTTTTCATAAAGAGGAATGACGAAGTTCAGCATGTCGGACGCTTTGCCGATGAAGGTTTTGCATTCCTCATTGTTCAAGACGTACTTTTCCACGTCCCGGTGATGGCCGGTCATGTTTTTTAACTTTTCCTCATAAAAGGGATTGGGTAAAAATCTCACGTCGATCGCCAGGTCCGCATCGGCCGGCAGACCGTACCGGTAGCCGAAAGACATGACGCTGATCATCATTTTTTTCCGGGTGGAGGAAGGCAGAAACTGCTTTTGCACGGTGTCTTTGAGTTGATGCACATTGGATGTCGTGGTGTCGATGACCGTATCGGCCATCTGCCGCAGTGTGGCCAGTTTTTTTATTTCCGCCTGAATGCCTTCCATGATGGAACGCTTTTCGGACAGCGGATGACTGCGCCTCGTCTCGCTGAAACGGCGCAGTAAAGACTCTTCCCCGGCTTCCAGAAACAGAATTTTTATCCGGTATCCCTTTTCCTTCAGGCGTTCAAAGATGCGCTGATACTTTTCCAGAAAGCTTTTCTGCCGCAAATCCATGACCAGCGCCACCTGTTTGATCTGCGGAGAAGACTCGAGTGTGATGGAGAGGAACTTCGGCAGCAGCACGACCGGAAGGTTGTCCACGCAAAAGAAGCCGATGTCTTCCAGCGCCCGGAGCGCGGTGCTTTTTCCGGAACCGGACAATCCCGTGATGATCACCACCTGGAGATTCTTCAATTATCCGACCTCTCTCAATTTTTGTATGGCTCTCTCTATCAGGTTCTGGCGCAAATATCCAGTCCGGGGAACGCCCACCCGGACCAGCGGCAGACTTTGCTCCAGAATCCGGGTTTCGACAGGCCGGGAGATTTCCTCCCGGGCAGTTCGGAAGACATCGATAATGAAGGCCAGCTCCGCCTTTTTCCGCATCCGCGAACCGGGCAGTATCCGTTCACCGGCGGCAATGCCGGTGGCCTTGGTATGGATATATTTTTGAATGCCCGGGTGTCCGGAAATCATCAGCCGCCCCTGAGCGTTTTTTTTGATCACGGCCACATCGTCGGCAATCCAACCGTATCCCTTGCGGGCGGCCTCCAGCGCGGCGGTCGTTTTACCGATTCCGCTGGGTCCGGTAAGGAGGATGCCTCGGCCCTCGCACGACAGAACGACGCCGTGCAGGGTCACACATCGATGAATTTTCTCGCGGAGGATCGACCGGATTCGGCTGGCCAGCAGGTTTTCATGAAGCGGGGAAGCGACCGCGGGAAGACGATGGCCCTGCATCTGTTTTTTGAGCAAAACGGGCAGAGTCGCGCTTTGCGCGAAAACGAGCAACGCCGGGCGGCGTCCGGCCATTCGGGAAAAATAATCGGCGCGGGACGGCGCGGGAAGCGCCAGGAGTTTTCTGGTCGTCGCGGGCGGGAAAAGCAGAATCGCGGCTTCCCGCTCAGGCGCCGCGGCGAGACTCCGCAAGCATTGAGGGAAATGCCCGGGAAAAAAGATCTTGTGACTCCGCGGCGCGGGAATTTTCCCAAAGCCCAGATAAGGCAGACGGTCCTGAAACAATTGGCCGGTGGTCGTCTCCCGATGCCGCGAGGCCCTGTTACAGGGGACAGGATGCGTCCTGCTCAACGATGGCTTTGTACAAATCCTTTTTGGTTTTCGCATCAATAAGCGTTTTACGGAAGTTGGACGTTTTTAACATCTTGGAAATTCTGGCCAGGGCCTTCAAATGCTGCCCTGTGGAATGCTCCGGCGCCAAAAGCAGAAAAAAAAGCTGGACCGGCTTTCCGTCGATGGCGTTAAAGGCAATGCCCCGGCGGCTTCGTCCGAAGGCGATGACCATGTCCTTCAGCTCGGAAACCTTTCCGTGAGGAATGGCCACGCCGTCGCCGATGCCCGTCGAACCCAGTTTTTCCCGCTGTTGTAACACATCGATCGCCTTGGCCCGGTCAATCTTCAGGCCGCTCTCAATCAGGATATTGATCAATTCCGCAAGCACACCTTCCTTGGTGTCGGACAAAAGGTTTTCGCTGAGAAATTCCATTTTAAAAATTTGATCCAGTTGCATACGTTACACCTGAGTGTGAAATCCGGGACGCTGCCCTGATGTCTCATACTTCCATCATCCTGATGGGGCAAGGCATTTTTGTATCGCAGGTCCAAGACCGGCCTTCCGTCAATTAGCTGTTTGTTTCAATATGGGCGAACTGGCCGTCTTCCAGACGGTGCACCAGACTCACTTTTTCCGAAGCCGTGTCCCGGTAGATCAGAAAACGCGCCTTGCCGTTTTCCAATTCGAACACCGCTTCCTCCAGCGACATGGGCTTTAAAATGATTTTACGGGTTTCAACCACTTTGGAGGAGGCATCCTCCTCCTCCGGACCTTCCAGGGTTTTGATACCGGCGTGACGGATGCTTTTAGGCTTGTGCTGTCTGATTTTTTCTTTCTGCTTTTTAAGCTGTTTTTCAACTTTCACAATGCAACTATCCACCGCCAGGCGCATGTCCTTGGATTCTTCCTTTGCGTTCACATTCCACCCGTTGGCAGTCAGATTAATTTCCACAACATTGCGAAACTTTTCCGTGGAAAGGATCATATGGACTTCGGCAGGCACGTCGAGATACTTTTTCAATCTGGCAATCTTTTCTTCCGCATAGGCTTTTTGCCAATTCTCACCTTCACCCGTTCTGAAAGTTACCGAAATATTCATACTTTTTCCTCCCTCATCAATAGTAGGCCGCCCAGAACATCCGAAACACGCCTTCTGGGCCGGCAACAAAGGTTTGTCGTATAGTGGCGACGAAACCAAATGTCAACCGGAATTTTACCGATGCTTTTGATGATATCCATACTTCCAACGGTCTTGCCTCAAAAATACTTTTTCCGTTTGGACGACGGCAAAATACCCGTCATTTCACGATATTTGGCAACCGTTCTTCTGGCGATATCGATATTTCTGGCCTTCAACCGTTTCGCAATTTCACTGTCACTGAAGGGTTTTTTCGGGTCTTCCCTGCTGATGATCTGCCGAATCTCCTCCTTGACGCTTTTGGAGGCAATATTTTCCCCGGAAGTTCTTTGAATGGAGCTGCCGAAGAAATATTTCATTTCAAAAATGCCGCGATGAGAATGCATGTACTTGTTCGTGACCACCCGGCTGATCGTCGATTCGTGCATTTCCACATCATCGGCGATATTCCGCAGCACCAGCGGCTTCAAATAATCAATGCCTTTGTCAAAAAATTCCTTTTGATGCTTCACAATGCTTTCAGCAACCTTATAAATGGTTTTCTGCCGCTGCTGAATGCTTTTAATCAGCCAGGTCGCCGACTGCACCTTTTCCCGGATGTACTTCCTGCCGCTTTCCTTTTCCGCGGAGTCCTGTCCTCCGACACCGCCCATAATTTCACGGTAAAAATTGCTGATCCGCAAACGCGGCAAGCCGTCATCGTTGAGAACGATCTTGTACTCCTCTCCCGATTTAACCACATACACATCGGGAATAATGGATTGGGCTTTTTCTTGCGAATAAACGGCGCCCGGTTTGGGATCCATTTTGCTGATCAGCAACACGGCCACTTCCACTTCCTTCAGGGGGACTTTCAGCCTGCGGGCAATCTGAAGATAATTTTTCAGTTCCAGTTCCTTGAGATGTTCCCGGATAATGGTTTCGACGAGCGGGTTTTCTCCGGCAAACATTCCGGCTTGAATCAGCAGGCATTCCTGAAGATTGCGGGCGGCCACGCCGGCGGGATCAAATTCCTGCACCTTTTTTAAAACGCTTTTCACATGATCTTCACCGACGTTTTCCAGCCGGGCAATCTCCGCCACGGTGGCGCGCAAATAGCCGTTGGAATCCAGATTGCCGACGATCTGCTGCCCGATGCGCACCTCCTCTTCGGTAAACGGAGAGAGTTTCATTTGCCACATGAGATGCCCGGTGAGGGAAGCGCTTTCCGTCAGGACGTTGTCCAGCGTCGGGGCGTCGCCTTCGGCCCGGTTATACGAAACGCCCACCGGACCGTAGTCTTCCAGATAATTATTCCAGTCGAATTCTTCCCTTCCGTCCCCCTCGCCGGTCAGTTCGGCGGTATGCTCCGGAATCTTGCCTTCTTCCTTTTCGATGGACTGAACGTCCTCTTCGACGTCCTCGTGTATCTCCTCGGCAACGGCCTCGTCCGGTGGCACCTCTTCCAGCAGGGGATTTTCCTCCATCTCCTGATTGATGGAATTGACCAGCTCCTGACGCGAAAGAATCAAGAGCTTGATCGCCTGCTGCAGCTGCGGCGTCATGATCAGCTGTTGGGACAGTTTCAGATTTTGTCGTAATTCAAAAGCCATCTTCCAACATCGCACATCCGTTTGGCGCTACAAACTGAAATCTTCGCCGAAATAAAATTTTCTGGCCAGTTCACTCCGGGCGATGACATCCGGCCGGCCCTGAACCAGGATTGCGCCCTCATTGATGATATAAGCCCGGTCGCAGCAAGCCAGTGTTTCCCGGACATTATGATCGGAAATGACGATTCCAATCCCTTTATTTTTCAACTTTTCGATAATCTTCTGGATGTCGGCCACCGCCAGCGGATCAATGCCCGCAAACGGCTCGTCCAGCAGGATGTATTTCGGCTGCGTCACCAGCGCGCGGGTGATCTCCACCCTTCTTCTTTCGCCGCCTGACAAGGAATAAGCGTGATTTTTCGCAAGCGCCGTCAGATCCAGCTCGCCCAGAAGCTCCGCGAGCCTTTGCCGCCGGTCTTCTTCGCTGATGTCCAGGGTCTCCAGAATCGCCAGAATATTTTCCTCAACCGTGAGTTTACGGAAAATCGACGGCTCCTGCGGAAGATAATTCAGCCCCTTGCGCGCCCGCTTGTACATGGGATAGGCGCTGATCTCCTCGTCATCCAAAAAGATTTCGCCGCCGTCGGGTTTGACCAGCCCGACAATCATATAAAATGTCGTCGTTTTTCCGGCGCCGTTCGGCCCCAGGAGTCCAACTACTTCCCCCGGTGAAATCGCCAGGTCAATGCAGTTGACTACCTTTCTTTTACTGTAAATTTTGACCAGTCCTCTGGCCGATAAAAAACTCATCTTTCATCCCGGGGCGCCCGTCCGGCGCCCGTCCGATTATTTTTTCTTCTGCGAGTGGATGATCGCCGTAACCCTTCCCGAATTTTCCTCGGCGCACTGCTCCACTTTCCCCCGGTTCTCGTCCACCTGAATGATGACCCTGCAACCCTTAATCACGCTTTTTCTCTGCTGCAGAACGGGATTTCCCGTCATGACAAACCGGGCGTCGTCCTGATAATAAACCGCTTCATTACCCGTGGCCAGCACATCTTTTTGCGTAATCACCACATGGCCCTCAGCCACAATCTTTTCCAGGTCTCCCGTCTGCTCCGTCTCCGGATCGATTTTTTTCTCCTTCGGCCCGCCGGAGGCCTTATAGTAAATCGACAAGCGGTCCGCCTGGATCCGGACATCCCCCTGCTGCGCCACGGTATTGCCGGAAAACACCACCATCCTGGTGGTCTGAAACGCTTCCATTTTATCGGAAACAATCTCAATCGGCTCGTTTTTGCGCAGCGGGTTTTTCGAGCCGGCACCGGTCTGCGCGACAGCCTGAATATTCAGGGCCAGCAAAAGGCCCAGCGCCATCAGACCTGTTTTTGCAATCAACATGAAGGGACCCCCTCAGTAAATTTTCGCTTTGACGCCGGATGCAAGCGCAAGTTCTTCATTGTCCATCAGGATAGAAAGGCCGACGCCCTGAATTTTCATCCGATTCGTTTCCATCAGCACAGGGGCGTCCGTATAAATTTCTTTCCGGACGTCGCTGTACCGCACGTACTCGGTGGAAAATTTTTCTCCTGTATCGGCCGTGGCCGCCACATGCCCCCGGATCTCGACGTCTTTGGTGTCGGTCCGCATCTCACCCTTGTCGCCCGTCATCACAAAGGTCTTGCCTTTCCGGGTGATCAGTTTCATCTGAACCTGATCAAACAGAGCCAGATTCCGCTTTTTCTGATACTGGGCGGTTTTTGCCTTTACTTCCCAGCGAAGATCGTCCTTGCCGACTTCCGTATAAAAGAAATCCTCAATGCAAACATCTGCTTCATCGGGCAGGATCCTGACCATATTCTCTTTTTTGCCGCCCGGCGCCCGCAGGTAGACGAAAAAAACCGCTCCCGCCAGCACAAAAATTATCAGCGCAATCGCCGTAATTTTTGCTTTCTTTGAAAACCCCATGGCGTTTGTATATCATCCGACCTCTTCCGTGTAAAGCTATTCGAGCGGAGCAAAGTCGTAGCGTCGGGCAATTTTCGGCCAAAAGCCTTGCGCATCAAGCAGCATCTCGCAGATTTCCCTCACCGCGCCCTGTCCGCCGCGGCAAACCGCAACATAATCGACATGCTTCTTCACCTCATCAACCGCGTCCGCCACCGCCGTGGAAAAGCCGACCATCTTCAGGACGGGAATATCCACAATATCGTCACCAACATAAGCGATCTGTTCCGGCGTCAGGCTGTTTTTTTCGAGAATCCGCGTAAAAACCTCCTTTTTGTCGAGCGCCCCCTGATACACTTCTGAAATTTTCAAATCACGCGCCCGATGGTCCACCACCAAAGAAGTCCGGCCGGTGAGAATTGCAACCCGTATGCCGTGGCGCTGAAGCATCACCAGTCCGTGGCCGTCGCGGACGCAGAAGTTTTTCAATTCCCGCCCATCACTGTCCATGATAATCCGGCCGTCCGTCATCACTCCGTCAACGTCCAGAATCAGCATCTTTATCTTTTTCAGCTTTTCCCGTATCTTCTTTTTCATTCTTCACTCATCACTTTTTTATCATCCATTATCCACCATCCACCAATCTCTTGGTAATTTCATCTATCCTCTGCAACGTCGTCAACAGATCTTCCAGCGAATGAAGATACAGTGAATTGGCGCCGTCGCAAAGAGCTTGTTCCGGATCGGGATGGACTTCCATGAAAATGCCGTCCACACCCGCCGCTACGGCCGCCCTCGCCAGGTAGGGCACCATGTCGCGCTGGCCGCCGGACGAGGTTCCCATACCGCCCGGCAACTGCACCGAATGCGTGGCATCAAAAATGACCGGATATCCCATCGCCCTCACGATCGGCAGAGCACGAACATCGAAAACCAGATTGTTGTAACCGAAAGATGCGCCGCGTTCGGTGATCAGAATATTTTCATTGCCGACTGACTGTATCTTCCCGATGATGTTGGCCACGTCCCAGGGCGCAAGGAACTGCCCTTTTTTCACATTCACGATTTTCGCCTTTTTCGCAACCTCCACGACAAAATCCGTCTGTCGGCACAGAAACGCGGGCACCTGCATCACATCCAGCACGCCGGCCGCTTCGTCAATTTCTTCAAAGCGGTGGACATCGGAAAGAACCGGCACACCGATTTTTTCCCGAACTTTTTTCAATATTTCCAGGCCCGCGCGGGCGCCCGGCCCCCGGTAGGCGGCAACCGACGTCCGGTTGGCTTTATCGTAAGACGCTTTAAAAACGAAAGGAATCTTCAATCTGGCCGTCAGGTTTTTCAGATACTCGGCCATTTCCATTGCCGAGGTTTCATTTTCCAGCACACAGGGGCCGGCTATCAGGATAAATCCCGCCCCGCCGCCGATGGTGTAAGAATTGAGCTTCACCTGTTTCATGACTCACTCCCCCTGTCGTCTTTTTCGCGCAAAAGTAGAATGCGCAACCTCGGAATCCGGGATGCCACCCGCGTTTCCGGATTGATCTCGTAAGCGCTCCTATAAGCTTTCAGCGCTTCAGGGTAAAGCCTTTTTTTCTCATAGGCAATGCCCAGATTGGCGTAGATCTCGTCATCCTCGCGTTCGTATTTCAGAGCCTGCAAATAATTTTCAATGGCCTGGTCCGGGTTTCCGGAAGCCAGCCAGGCATACCCCAGAGCGGCCCAGGAAGATGCTTTTTTAGGCTCCAGCTTCAATATTTTCTGATAATTCCTGATGGCCCGGTCGTATTTTTTTTCTCTCAGGTAATGGCCGGCAAGAATGCTCAGTATTTTTTTGTTCTGAGGCGATATTTTTTCGTAGGCGCGGACGGCGTCCTTTTCCCTCCCCAACTTCGTGTAGGTATACGCCAGATTGTAATACAGGGTCTGATCTTTTGCCTCCAGCCGGAGAGCCTTTTCGTACTCTTCAGCCGATGCGGCGTATTGCTTCAGTTCACCACGGGCAAATCCCAGCCTGGCAAACACAGACGCCTGCCGCGGATGAATCCGCGACAGTCTTTCGTAATAACGGACGGCCTGGTCATACTGCTTGCTTTGAAAGGTCAGATCCGCCAGACGTGCGAGCGCGTCAGCATCATCCGGATTGCTTTTCAGAACCCGGGTGTATTCCCGAATGGCTTCAGGCGTCCTTTGTCTTTTTTCGTAGGCGGCGGCAAGATTGAAGCGGATCACCGGTTCGTCGGGCGACAGGGCCGCGGCCTTCTGCAGATGCTCCATTTCCTCCTTTGCTTTGCCCTGCGCGGCATACGCCGTGGCCAGATTGGCATGCGTTGCCGCGTCTTTCGGATGGATGGCCAGGACACGCGTATAGCTCTCGATCGCCTGCGCGTATTGCCCGCTCCTCAACTGCATATCGCCCATCGCCAGCCAGGCCGGGGCAGCGTCGGACGTATGGCTGATGACGAAGCGGTACTGTTCCGCCGCCGCATCGTTCCGGCGGGTCTTCTCGAAGGCCTGGGCCAACAAAAGCCGCACCGGATAATTTTCCGGATCCATTTTGACGGCCCGGGCGTAGCTTTCCACCGCCTGCGCCCACAGGTTTTTACGCCCGTAGGCGGCGCCGAGCATGGCCTGGGCTTCCGCGTCCTGTGCCTGAACCCCCGTCAACCGGGACAAAAGATCGATGGCGCGGTCGTCCTGGCCGAGCTCGCCGCTTAAGCGGGCCAACTCCTTCATCGCCAGGACATCGCCGGGGCTGATCCGCAAAATCTCTTCATACATTTTCGCGGCTTCCCCGATGCGGTTTTGCTGAAGGTAAATGCCGGCGAGAATTTTGCGCACCCCGGCGTCTTCACGGTTCCGGGCAGCCGCCTTCTTCAGGTATTCTTCCTGTTCGCCAGATTTGCCGCTACTCTTCGCGAACCTCAGCCAGTCCTGGGGCGTAATAACTATCCGGACCGGCACAACGCCGATTTTGTCCCGCGCGGCATAGACAACAATTTGATAAACGCCGGCGGCTTGCGCCCCTTCGGAAACCACACCGCCTTGCAGGAGCTTGTCCGCCAGATCAATCCCGCGGAACAGCACGCCGAGGGCATTGCCTTTACTGTCCGCCCCCTCCATGACCACCGTCACGGATTTTCCCCTTACATCATCGCTGGCCACGGATTTGATCACGAATTCATCGCGATAGGTAACGTTGAGGGTTTCGCCTGCTTTGACACGAGAATCGCTCGCGTTTTTTTCCATCTCCAGATAATAAAAATGCGGCACGGCCCCCAGAACATAGTAAGCAAAAACATTGATCCCTCTTTGAAAACAAAAGCCGGCGTTCCGGATGGCCTGGGGGTAAAACACCGGCAGCAAAAATAAAATCAGCGCCGCTGCTGCCGCCGCTGCAATGGCCGGAATTTTTTTGCCGGCTCCGATTTTATGCTCAGTTGGTTTCCGCAATCGTTCAGCCTCTTGGATGATATTTCCGGTGAATCTCTTTCAGGCGTTCCCGGGTGACATGCGTGTAAATCTGCGTCGTCGAAATGTCCGAATGGCCCAGCATCACCTGCACCGCACGCAAATCCGCCCCTCCCTCCAGCAAATGGGAAGCAAAGGAATGACGAAAGGTATGCGGATGCACGTTTTTTTGCAAGCCTGCTTTTTGCGCGTAACGCACGATGATTTTCCAGAGTCCCTGGCGCGTAAAGGCCCGGCCGAAGCGGTTCAGAAACAAAACCTCCGTCGTTTTGGAACGGATGAGCTTCGGCCTGGCATCATCCACGTAACGCCGCACAAAATCATAGGCCGTTTTGCCTACAGGTACCACCCGCTCCTTGGCGCCCTTCCCCATGACCGCCAGAAAGCCAACCTGCCAGTTGATGCTGTTCATGGAAAGGCCGATGAGCTCCGACACGCGAAGTCCCGTCGCGTAAAGCAGCTCCAGCATCGCCCGGTCCCGCAGACCCGACGGGGTCGAATCGTCCGGCGCCGACAGGATTCGACGCATCTCATCCTGGGTTGCCGTATCGGGCAGACGCATCCAGACTTTGGCCAGTTCGATATGGGCCAGCGGCGATTCTTCCAGGACCCTTTCCTGCAACAGGAAGTTATAAAAACCGCGAAGCGCCGCCAGGGCTCTGTTCATCGAATTGGATGAAAGCCCCTCCGACTTGATCTGGACAAGAAAATCTACAACTGTTTGAGGGGTAACCAACTTCCCATCAGATAGCCCTCTTTGTTCGAGAAAGGCATAATAGCGTTTCAAGTCGCGTCCATACGCCTCCAGCGTATTGCCGGACGCTCCTTTCTCGATCAGCAAATAACGATGATACCTGTTGAATAATTCCCGCATGGCATTTTTCTACGCAAAACGGACGCCGATGTAAAGTTTTTTTGTTGACATCCCGCGCAATCTTGTAGAAAGAAACAACATCGATGTTCCAGGGAGGGAGCAGATGAAAAAAATCGTCATCGCCAGCGATCACGGCGCGGTTGATCTGAAAGAGAGGATCATTGCCTTTTTGCAAAAGAGAAATTTCTCAATCACCGATCTTGGAACGCACGGCGACGAATCCGTCGATTATCCGGACATGGCCGCGGCCGCCTGCCATGAATTCCTCAAAGGCGGCTATGAATTCGGCATCCTGCTTTGCGGCACGGGCATCGGCGTTTCAATTGCCGCCAACAAAATCACCGGCATCCGCTGTGCTCTTGTATGCGATGTGTTCAGCGCCGAGATGGCGAAGGCCCACAATAACGCCAACTTCATCGCCTTTGGCGGAAGAATACGCTACGCCGTGCCGGTCGAGGAAATGATCGGGAAATTTCTGGACGCCACGTTTGAAGGCGGCCGTCATGAACGAAGAATCGCCAAAATGACCGCCCTGGAAAACTGTCGCTGACCCGGAGCGGCGGGCGCTTATTTTGCGGTGATTCTGAACGTCCTTTCCAGCGGGGCGGAGCTCTCCGGCCCGTAAAACGCCTCTCTTTTTGATGTTTTGCAAAGAGTCTTCCGCCCCGGCCGCAAAGCAAACTCCTGCCGCGAGAAACAGTATCGCGAACAGACATACAATCTTTTTCATTTTTGTCCTCCATCCTCAATTTAAGATATTCATTCTTCCTTCAGATGAGCGAACCTGAGCAGGTGCTCCGTGTAATTCTTCCGGTGAAGGAGAAGCACCCGGGCCAGATACCTTATGTTTTCTTCGATGCTTTTGATGTAGAGATCCTCGTCAATGCTCCAGCGTTTTCTGAAACGACAGCGGGAAAACCGCAGCGTATTGCCTAATTCTCCCGCGAACCGTTCCAGGGTCATCTTGTAAAATCCCTGCGTCCGGTCCATCAGATCCAGCGGGTCGGCAAAGGTCGTGATGCCGGCCTCTACATATTTGTCGAAGAGATCCGGCAGCTTTTCCAGATAACAGCGATCGGTCATCTGGCCCAGCAGGTCCGCCGTTCCGAGGATCTTCCCCAGAAGTTCAACTGTCGCGCCGGCAAACCGGATGGATTCCACCTGCGTATTGAGTCCCGTGCACAGCAAAATGTCCCGAAACGAAGACCAGAAGGATATCTAAGAAAAACTGCAGGCCAATGTGAATGATCTGATTATTCCTTATTTGAAAAAGATGAAGCAGGCAAACCTGTGAGGGCCGCTGCAAAAATTACCTGAATATGCTGGAGCACAATCTCCGGGAGATCCTGTCCCCTTTCATGAAAAACATTCACGCCGCGCACGCGGACCTGACGCCCCGGGAAATTCAGATCATGAACCTGATCAAAACAGGGAAAAACAACAGGAAAATTGCCGCGATGCTGAACACCTCGTTCAAAACGGTGGAGACACACCGGAATCATATCCGGAAAAAACTCAACCTGGTCAATTCCCGGATCAATCTCCGGTCCTGTCTGCTTTCAATGTCGTAACCGCCCGCATCCGTCTTCCGGCGGGGAAAAACCGGGGATCATTTGCGTGGATAATTTTCGTTGCGATACAAGCCGCGATATGACAAAATGATTTCGCCATTTGCAATGGGGCACATGCCGAAACAATTCGGGGGAAAAGGCAAATGCGGGTTTATTTCTGGGGCACAAGAGGCTCTTTGCCCGCCTCGATCACCTCCGGGGCAATCGAGGCAAAAATCGTAAAGGCCATCCGGGCCTTCCGCGCCCGTCCGCCGGAGACGGACGAGGGCGTTGAGGGTTTCGTCCGCAACGAACTCCCCTTTCCCGTCCGGGCAAGCTACGGTGGAAACACGGCCTGTGTCGAGCTGCGAGGCGCGGACGAATATGTTCTTTGCGACGCGGGAACGGGGCTTCGGGATTTTGGCAACGCTTACATGAAGGCGAAGGCGGGCAGACAGCAAAACCTGCCGGGGGTCTTTCACCTGCTGATGTCGCACCCGCAGATGACGAAGCGCTGGACCGGTTTCTGGAAGACACCCGCGCTTATCTCAAAATCCTCGACGGATCGTCCCGTCTGAAGATTGATCTGGCCTACGACGGACTGGACATTAGCCTTTAGCCGGGAAAACCATTTTCCGGTATCGGCTCAAGCGCAGGGGGAACAAGCATGGCGGATCACCCCGATCCCAAAAAAATCCGTGAGGTTTTCCGCAATGTCCGCAATCACCGGGAGATGGAACGGATTATCCGCCGCTGCTCCACCAACCCGGCGGATATCCGGCAGACGGCCCTGTCCGGGGTGGATCTGACCTCGTGCCGGAATGTGATGGAGCTGGGCTGCGCCTTCGGCTCCTTCACCGCCGCGCTCAAAGACCGTCTCCATGCGCAGGCGCGTATTACCGGGTTGGACATCATTCCCGAATACGAGACCTTTTTTCTGGAGGCCTGCGATAAAGCCGGCTACCCGGGGCGCTTTTCCAGCGACGGCGTCCACCAGATTGCCGACTGCCCGCCTTCCAGCGTGGATATGATGCTCTGCAGTTTCGCCCTTTACTTTTTTGTGGATATCCTCCCGGACATCGCCCGCGTTCTGAAACCGGACGGCCGTTTTATCGTCATTACACACGCATCCGGAAACATGGGGGAACTGATCGGGGCCATCCGGAACATTCTGAAAGCCCACGGGGTCCTAGAACCGGACGACATCCTGCCTATTGAGCAAATCCTGAAGGCATTTACCGCGGAAAACGGCGCGGCGCTTCTGACCCCGCATTTCGTCGGCATCCGGAAAATCGATTTTCCCAACACGCTGGTTTTCCCCCCGCGGGACATTGGAGCGTTTGTTGATTATTACCGTTTCAAGCGCCCGCTGTTTTTGACGGGGACGCCGCCTGCCGTCGACATCGTCATCCCCGAATTGACCAAACTGCTTGCCGGCATGGCAGCCCGTTCCCGAAAAATCTCCATGTGCAAGGACGATGCGATTTTCATTTGCTCACAACCCCGTTGCCGGGAGAAATCGTCATGAAGCAACGACGGAAATTCTGCGTTTACTGCGGCGGCCCGATCGTAAAGAAAAAAGAAGATTTGGTCTGGCGGGATTTCTGCGCCGGGTGCCGTTGCTTTTTTTACGACAACCCCCTGCCGGTGGTCTCGGCGATTGTGGACGTATCCAGGCAAATCCTGCTGGTGAAGCGCGACAGGGCGCCGTTTAAAGGTCGCTGGTGCCTGCCGACCGGTTTTGCGGAAGCCGGAGAAAACATCGAGCAAGCCGTTCTTCGCGAACTGCGCGAAGAGACAGGGGTCCGGGGCCGGATCAGCAGGCTTTTGGACGTCGATTCCTATAAAAGCCGGTTTTACGGCGACCTGATCTTTCTGACGTTTGTCGTGGAAAAAACCGCCGGAAAAGTCGCGGCGGGTGACGACAGCGCCCAGGCGAAGTTCTTCGCCATCGACCGCATCCCGCCGCTCGCTTTCCGCTCGAACCGGCGCGCCGTGTCGGCTTACATCAAAAGCAAAAAAGACTACTGGGCGGTTCTGGACGCCATCAAACCGCATGGAGAAAAATCCTCCCACTCCGCGAAGCAAGCCAATTCCCTCACCAGGCGCCTGATCGGCAACCTTTCGAAAAACCGGGAAATCATGATCCGTCAGTGGATCGACGACGTGTCCGCCAATCCGTCCACGGAAGAATACCACCGCTATGAACCGGCTGTTCTGTACGGCATCTGCGACAGAATCATCTCGCAGATTACACGCTGGCTGGGAGACGCTTACGCCATCGAACACATCAAGAATTTCTACATCAAGCTGGGGCGGGAGCGAAAAAAGGCCGGAACGCTCATCAGCAGCGCGCTGAGCGCCTTGAGTCTGATCCGGAAGCACATCTGGGACGTCGCGCTGGCCCAGGGGGCGCTGCAGAAACACCTCGGACTTTACACCACGTTCGAGCTGCAGCGGCGCATGACCGTGTTTTTCGATCTGGCCGCTTTTTACATCACGCGGGGGTATGAATCGTCCAGAGCGGCGCCACATACGACGCAAATGTCGCGCCGGGATTCATTAAAAACAGGAAAGCGCAATGCCATTTAATCTTATTGACGCAAATCATCAGCCATGATAGAAAGGCACACGTTTTTATTAAAACAATGCGCGCAGTAAAAATAGCTTGATTTGTGTAAACCATTTTGCGGATTGATGAGGAGCTGCCTTTGAAACTGAGTGAAGTGAAAGATATTCTGGAGGCGGAAGTCATTGTCGGTGAAGACATTCTTGACCTTGAAGTGCATACCGCTTTCGGTGCCGATCTGATGAGCGATGTGCTGGCGTTTGCCAAAGCGGGCAGCCTGCTCTTGACCGGCCTGACCAACACCCAGGTTATCCGGACCGCCAACGTACTGGACATTGCCGCCATTATTCTGGTGCGGGGCAAGAAGCCGTCATCGGAAACAATCACCTTGGCCAGCGAGCTGAAAATTCCCATCCTGACCACGAAATACATCCTGTTTGAAACGGCTGGGCGTCTTTACATGAAAGGCATCGTCGGCTGCCTGCCAAAAGTTGAAAACACCAGTGGACGAACCTAAACCTAATCTCTATTCGGAAAGTTTTCAAATCGAAGGCGGCAATTTCAATTCGGCAGGCGTTGTTTCGACGCGCATTAAATCCATTCTGAAAAAACTGGGCATTCCCGGAGACATTGTCCGAAAAGCGGCCATCGTTTCGTACGAAGCGGAAATCAATGTCGTGTCCTATGCCAAAAAAGCCGTTGTGAATCTGACCGTCGTGCCCGGCAAGGTGCGTATCGAGGTCGTCGATGAAGGTCAGGGCATTCCCAATATTGATCTGGCGATGCAGGAAGGCTATTCCACCGCCGATCAGAAAATCCGGGAAATGGGCTTCGGCGCGGGGATGGGGCTGTGCAACATTAGAAACTACTCCGACGATTTCCATATCGAGTCGAAGGTCGGAAAGGGTACGCGTCTGAAGATGACCATTCAGACGCCATAACGGAAGAGTTGAGGGTTCGTGTATGAATGTTGAAGCAATTGTCGCGGCTTTGGGACTGGAGGTCAGGTGCGGCAGGGAGGGCCTGGGCAGAAAAGTTACCGGCGGCTATACCGGAGACCTCTTAAGCGATGTCATGGGCAACTCCAAAGAGGGCTATATCTGGATCACCCGCCAAGTGCATCAGAACATTGTCGCCGTCGCCAGCCTCAAGGAACACGCGGGCATTATCCTGATCAACGCCTGTGAGCCGACCGGGGAAACGCTGGAAAAAGCCGAAGCGGAAAAGATACCCATTCTGGTGTCCGATCTGCCCGCCTTTGAGCTCTCGGGCAGGATTTATAATTTATTGGCATCCCGCGGCTGATTGCCGATGACCCCCTTCCCGGGCAGGACCGATGCTGAAAGTTTTTAACTGCGATCTTCATATCCACACGTGCCTGTCACCCTGCGCCGAGCTGGATATGCATCCGAAGGCTCTGGTGGAGAGGGCCCTCGAGCAGCGCCTCGACATCATCGCCGTGAGCGACCACAACGCTTCCGCGAATGTCCCGTATGTCATGGCGGCAGCCGCGGGAAAAAACATCTGCGTGATCCCCGCCATGGAAATCACAACCAGCGAGGAAGTACACCTGCTGGCGCTCTTCGGACCTCTGGCCGGTCTCCAGCGGTTGCAGGAGATAGTCGACCGGCATCTGTTCGGAGTAAACGATGAAGACCGTTTCGGCGTGCAGGCCATCGTCAATGAGCGGGGCGAAGTGGAAGGATTTAATCATCAGCTTCTCATCGGAGCGACGGATTTGCCCATTGATTCCCTCGTGGACACGATTCATCAGCTGGGCGGTCTTGCCATCCCCGCCCACATTGACCGCGAAAGCTTCAGCGTGTTAAGCCAGCTCGGATTTATCGACCAAAGCTCCCGTTTTGACGCGCTGGAAATCTCCAAACGCATGGGCATCAGGAAGGGCCGCCTCCGGTATCCCGAGCTTGCCCGGTACGCTTTCCTGACCTCTTCCGACGCCCACTTTATCCGGGACATCGGAACGGCAACCACCCCGATCCTTCTGAAAGAGCCGACCTTCGACGAAATTCGAATGGCCGTCTCCGGACAAAACGGCCGTCAAATCCTGGAGGAGTGATGCTGACACTGGCCGATCATATTCTGGACATCGCTGAAAATTCCGTGCGCGCGGGCGCAAAATCGATTTCAATTTTCATCGAGGAAGATTCTCCTGACGATCTGCTGACCCTTAAAATCACGGACGACGGCCACGGCATGGCCAAAGACGTCCTGCAAAAATCCCTGAACCCCTTTTACACGACCAAAACAGTCCGGCGTGTGGGTCTGGGTCTGCCTCTGCTGAGGGACGCCGCTCAGCGCTCCGGCGGCACATTTCAATTGAAATCTGAGAAAAACCGCGGAACTACGGTAAAGGCCGTGTTTGGCCTGCATCATTTGGACCGGCAACCTCTGGGTGCTATAATTAACACAATAATAATTCTCATTATTTCTAATTCTGATATTGATTTTTTTTATAAACACAGGCATAATGACCGGCAGTTTGAGATGGATACTCGTAAAATCCGCAAAGAAATTGAGGATATACCGATTAACCATCCTGAAATTATAAAATATATCCGGGGTGCAATGGAAGAAGGGTTGCAGGAGTTAAAACCGGAAGCCTAGCGCACCGCGAAGATTTGAGGAGGACGTACATGAAAGCCGAAGATGCAGAGTTGTTGAAAGAGTTCACACCGGAGCAGATAGCCAAGCTCGACAGCATCATTGAAAAGCACAAAGGAAAGGCGGGCGGCCTGATTCCCGTTCTCGAAGAAGCGCAGATTTGCCTGGAATACCTGCCGATGCCTGTGCAGAAAAGAATTGCCGCCGGGTTGAATCTGCCGCTGAGCCGCGTCTATGGCGTGGTCACCTTTTATTCGTTCTTCACCATGACCCCGCGCGGCAAGCACACGGTTCGCGTCTGTCTGGGCACAGCCTGCTACGTTCGCGGAGGCAAGGCGCTTACGGAGGCGCTCCAGAAACAGTTTGGAATCAATGAAGGGGAAACAACAAAAGACCGGTTGTTCACACTGGAATCCGTTCGCTGTCTCGGCGCCTGCGGCCTGGGTCCGGTCATTGTCGTAGATGAAGATGTTCACGGGCGTATCAAGCCCGCCAAGATCAAAGAGATATTGAGTCAATACAATTAATTACCGATCAAAAGAGAACGGAGGACACGCCCATGGCGAAAATAACGATCGATGATTTGAAAAAAATCAAGGAAAAAGTACACAAGGAAATGACCTTGCGTGACGGCGACCGCCGCGTCAAAGTCACTGTTCATATGGGAACCTGCGGCATCGCTTCCGGCGCGAAAGAAGTGATGGACACGCTGCTGGAAGAAATTGAAGCCGCCAAAGTGCACGACGTGATGGTCACCACCTCCGGCTGTATGGGCCTGTGCAGCCGCGAACCGCTGGTGACCGTCGAAACTCTGAATGCCGAACCGATCAAATACGAATATGTCAATCCCAACAAAATGAGGCAGATTTTCAAGCGCCATATCCTGGCAGGGGAAGTTCAAACGCCCTTTGTGCTGGCCAAAGGCGCTGAAGTTCTAAAATAAACAGTTCATCATGCCTGAGGCCGGGATGCGAACCGCGGCCTGATGATTAAGGAGGATATTGGATTCATGAAAGTATTTCGTTCACACATACTGGTTTGCGGTGGAACAGGCTGCCAGGCTTCCGGCAGTCTAGGCGTTAAAAATGCCCTTTTGGAAGAATTGGTCAAAAGAAACCTGGCGGAAGAAATTAAAGTGGTCGAAACCGGCTGCAACGGCTTCTGTGCGCTGGGTCCCATAATGGTGGTTTACCCGGAAGGCGTTATCTATATCAGCCTGAAGCCTGCCGACATCCCCGAGATGGTCGAAGAACACCTGATCAAAGGCCGCATTGTCGATCGGCTGCTTTACCGTGAACCGGGTACGGACAAAGCCATCCCCACCATGCAGGACATCCCCTTTTTCGCCCTCCAGGAACTGCGGGCATTGAGAAACCGCGGATTGATCGATCCCGAAAAAATCGAAGAATACATCGCCCGTGACGGTTATGCCGGCATGGCCAAGGCGCTCACCGAAATGACGCCGGAACAGATCGTCCAGGAAATGCTGGATTCCGGTTTGCGGGGCCGCGGCGGCGCGGGCTTCCCCACCGGCCTGAAATGGAAGTTTGCCGCCGGTTCCCACAGCGACATCAAATACGTTTTATGTAACGCCGACGAGGGCGACCCCGGAGCGTTCATGGACCGCAGCGTTCTGGAGGCGGACCCGCACACCGTTCTGGAAGGCATGGTTATCGCGGCCAAAGCGATCGGCTCGCATCACGGCTACATTTACTGCCGCGCGGAATATCCGCTGGCCATCCACCGGCTGAATGTCGCCATCGCGCAGGCCAAAGAAGCAGGTCTGCTGGGCCGGGACATCCTCGGCACGGGGTTTGATTTCGACCTCGAAATTTACCAGGGCGCCGGCGCTTTTGTCTGCGGGGAAGAAACGGCTCTCATGACCTCGATCGAAGGCAACCGCGGCATGCCCCGGCCCCGTCCTCCCTTCCCGGCTGTGGCCGGGCTGTGGCAGAAGCCCAGCATTTTGAACAACGTGGAAACGTTTGCCAACGTCGGTCAGATCATCCTGCGCGGCGCCAAGTGGCATGCGTCGGTCGGGACCGAGAAAAGCAAGGGCACGAAAGTATTCGCGCTCACCGGCGACGTCAACAACGTGGGCCTGGTGGAAGTCCCGATGGGCACCACACTGGGCACCATTGTTTATGACATCGGCGGCGGCATTCCTCAAGGCAAGAAATTCAAGGCGGCACAGCTGGGCGGCCCGTCCGGCGGGTGCATTCCGATTCAGCATCTCAACGCCTCCGTCGATTACGAAAAAGTCGCGGAACTGGGCGCCATTATGGGGTCCGGCGGCCTGATTATCATGAACGAAGACAAGTGCGCCGTCGATATGGCGCGGTTCTTCATGGACTTCTGCCAGGATGAATCCTGCGGCAAATGCACCCCCTGCCGCGAGGGCACCAAACGCATGCTGGAGATCCTGACCAACATCACACAGGACAAAGGTAAACCGGGCGACATCGAATTGCTCGAGGAAATGGCCGTCGTCATTAAAAACGCGGCGCTTTGCGGCCTGGGACAGACGGCGCCCAACCCCGTGTTGAGCACCATCCGCTACTTCCGCAAGGAATACGAAGAGCATATTTTTGAGCACCGTTGTCGTGCAACCGTTTGCTCGGCCTTGTTCAAATCCCCCTGCCAGCACACCTGCCCGGTCGAAATGGACATCCCGTCCTACATCGCGCTGGTGCGCGAAGGCCGGTTTGAGGACGCTTACAGGATCCTGCTCCAGACCAACCCCTTCCCGTCGGTCTGCGGCCGCGTCTGCGACCACAAGTGCCAGTCCAAATGTCGCCGCGGCAACATGGATGAACCGCTGGCCATCAAGTTCCTGAAGCGTTTTATCACCGATAACGCACCGCGTCCGAAAACCGAACCGGTTCCCGTCACCCGCAGGGAAAAAATCGCCGTTATCGGCGCCGGTCCTGCCGGCCTCACGGCCGCCCGCGGCCTCGCGCTGCGCGGCTATAAGGTTACCGTTTTCGAAGAGCTCCCGTATGCGGGCGGCATGCTCCGCTGGGGCATCCCGGCCTACCGCCTGCCCCGCAACATTCTGCAGGGGGAAATTGACGATATCGCCTCACTGGGCGTGGAGATCCGCCTGAACACCCGCGTGGGAAAAGACATCGCCTTTTCGCAGCTGGAAAAGGATTTCGATTACCTCTATCTCGCCACCGGCGCGCACAAAAGCCAGAAAATGCGCGTGGAAGGCGAAGACCTGGCCAATGTTTTCGGCGGTGTGGAATTCCTGCGCGACTTCAACCATAACGAAGACAAATGGCTCAAAGGCGAAAAGACGCTGGGCAAGAAAGTGGCGGTCATCGGTGGCGGAAACTCGGCCATCGACGCGGCCCGCGTGGCGCTGCGTCTCGGTTCGGAAGTCACCATCCTGTACCGCCGGCTGAGACAGGATATGCCCGCCGCGGAAGAGGAAATCAAGGCGGCGGAAGAAGAAGGCATCAAGATCGAATACCTGATCGCTCCGCTGAAAATCGACGGCGTCAAGGGTAAAGTCAGCTCCATCACCTGCCAGCGGATGAAACTGGGCGATTTTGACAATAGCGGCCGCAAGAAACCAGTGCCGGTCGAAGGCTCCGAATTTACGCTGGCTGTTGACGCGATCGTGGCCGCCATCGGTCAGGTTCCGGATATGAGCTTCATCGACAAAAAGACCGGCGTCGAAATCGACAAGTGGAATTGTTACACGGTTGACAAGGGCTTCAAATCCCGGACGACGAACCCCCGCTACTTTGCGGGCGGCGACGCCCAAACAGGACCCGACACCGTCATCGCCGCCATCGCCGCCGGGCATCAGGCTGCGGATGATATCGACGCGGCCATTCGCCAGGCCAACGCTGAACCGGCCTACGAGAAACCCGCCCTCGAAAAAATCGACGTGCCTCTGGTGATTGACGATGAAACCATCGAAACGCCGCAGGTACCGATGCCCGAAATGCACCATGCCACGCGCAAGATGAGTTTCGCGGAAGTGGAACTGGGATTCGGCAGGGAAGACGCCATCAAGGAAGCGTGCCGCTGCCTGCGCTGCGACGTGTCGGTTTAAAATTTTTCAATCAGCGCTTCCACAAACAAAGGGCGATTCCCGATTTTCGGGGGAATCGCCCTTTTCTTTTCGTGTGGTTGAATGCCGATGGGTCACAGAGAACCCATGGCCATCAGGTCTTTGATATCGATATGCCCCGATTCGTCAACGGATAAGCCCTCCCGGATCAGCCCCAGTACATGCGGTTTTTCTTCCGGAAACCGGTAGCCTTCGTATGATTGAGAGAAAAGCAGCCCTCCCTGCCGGTTGGTCCAGGCGTTCATGTTGTGATCAAAGCAGACGCGCGACGTGACGTTCAGGTTTTCGATCATCACCCGCAATTCTTCCAGCCGTTCGTGAGGCGATGAAATATTCAGCCGCCCCTGCTCGACCTCCTCATACAATTCCGTCCCCCGACGGGGCACCAGAGGACGCGACCGGATGTAATGCGGATTGACGGCATTCAGCACGCGCGCCGTATTTTCCGCGTGCTGAAGCCAGCGCTCCCTGCCGCCCAGATCAGGCATCCAGTACTCGGAAAGCTGAAAGCCGGCGGCCATCGCTTTTTTGCCGCCCTCGATCTGCTCCTCGCTGGTCACGCCTTTGCGGATGATTTTCAAAATTTCATCATCGCCCGTTTCCAGTCCGACATGAACGCGGTCCAGGCCCGCTTTTCGAATCGCGGCCAGTTCATCCGGTTTCCTTTGCGCCAGTGTTTTCGATCGGGTATAGGACGTCACCCTGGTGAGACTGGCCAGCGTTTTGCGCAAATGTTGAAGCACCTCGACAAATTCGCCGGGTCTCATGATCATGCTGTTGGCGTCCTGAAGAAAAGCTGTCTTACCGCCGTAATACAGCCAGTTAAAAACAGAAGAAAAGCAGTAATTTTCCCGTAAATACGGATCGACGTCCAGAATCGCCTGCAACACCTCACGGTTGAGACGCCCTTCGTTACCCGTCTTGACGGAGATTTCACGAATTTCATCCACCATGGCCCGCACGGAGTCTATGTCCGCTTTAATGTCCGCGACCGGCCGGTAGCCGAAGGGATGCCCTTTGTACATTTCGCAGAACGTGCACTTATTCCAGGGGCAGTTCTCCGTAATTCTCAATAAAAGCGAAGCACTGCCCCCTTCGCTGGGCGGTCGGTACACTCCCACGGCAAATGATAATTTGCCGATATTCTCCACATTTTTCCGATAAGCGCTTCGATCCGTCGCAAAAGCCATACATGCTCCTTTTTTCAGTATTCTAATTCGTAATATAATATCTGATTCCCGTTTGACAACAGCTTTTGTCCTTTCAGCGCGGAAAAACACAGGAAATCAGGGCTCTTCATCGTCCATCTCCAGGCCGCCTGGTTGCGTGAATCGGCGCCGCTGGACATCTATAAAAAAAGTGAAGATGTCCCTTGTCAGGATCATGTTTTTTGTGCTATGAACGCAAGTCATTTTTTATTTGATGACGCGATGAAATATTCGACGATTCAAGTATTTTCAAAGCGTCACGAAAAATAAAGCCTTATGAAGGCAAGGGAGGATTTAAACCTATGGTGAATGAAAATTTGGAAAGTAAGCGATGGGGACTCGCCTTGGCTGGCGTCGTCATGATGCTGATCTTGGGCACGGTTTACGCCTGGTCGGTTTTTGTCAAGCCCATTGCGGCTCTGCACGGGTGGGAAGTAAATGTTGTATCGCGCGTCTTCATGCTCATTATCGGCACCATCGGCGTTTCCGCCGCATTTGGCGGCATGCTGGTGGATAAAAAAGGCCCCAAGTTCGTCGCCACACTCGGCTCCTGCTTTTACGGCGTAGGCGTTTTACTGGGCGGAGTGGCCCTGCATCTGGGCAGCTTCTGGTTTCTGCTTATCGGATACGGCATCGTCGCGGGGATCGGAAACGGCTTGACCTACGTGGTTCCGATCGCCACCCTGATCCGCTGGTTCCCGGATAAGCGGGGACTGATCACGGGCCTGGCCGTCATGGGATTCGGCTTCGGCGCCTTTTTCATTGGAATGATCATCCCCGGCCTCATCAACAATGTCGGCGTGGCAAATTCCTTTTTCATTCTAGGTGTGGTTTACCTTGTTTTGTGCGGAGGCGCCGCTCTGATCCTGAAGAATCCTCCCACGGGATGGCTGCCCAAAGGCTTTACGCCTGCCGCGACAACCGTTAGCGCAGCCGATTCGTTCAGCTGGGCCGAAGCCAAGAAAACCCGCCAGTGGTATATGCTATGGTGCATGCTCTTTTTGAACGTCACAGCCGGCATGGGTCTTCTCTCCAAGCTATCCCCGATGGCCCAGGAGGTTATTGCCCTGGCCAGAAACATCTCTGATCCGGCCCAACTGGCCATTCTGGGCGGCGGCGTTCTGGCCACTGCGTCCATCTTTAATGGTCTGGGCCGTCTTTTCTGGGCTGCCGTATCCGACAAGATCGGCCGGAAAGGCACCTATATGACCATGTTCATCACCCAGGCGATTCTATACATCCTGCTGCCTCAGATAACCAGCGTGCTGGTCTTCACCATTATTGCCTGCTACCTGCTGGCCTGTCTGGGCGGCGGTTTCGCCGTTATGCCTTCCTTTGCGGCGGATTCCTTCGGCCCGACCTACATCGGCAAGGTTTACGGCTTCCTGCTGACAGCCTGGGGCGCGGCAGGAGTGGTTGGCGGCTTCGTATTCGCCGAATTCAACAAACAGCAGTCTCTCTATGCCGCGGCCGGCTGTCTCCTCCTCGGTTTTGTCATTGCTTTGTTGTTCACGCGGCCGAAACATGTTTCGGAGTATAAATGATCGAATAACCGCGTCCACCCATTTTGATTCAAGAGCGCCGTTAAGAAACGGCGCTCTTTTTTCTCATTTCCCTTTGTGCAATCCTGAGGGGTCTTGAAATATCAGTTTTCTCCCAGGTTCTTGACAACCTTGCTTGCAGCCGTGCAATGAATTCCCAGATAGTTTTCAATCTCTTTGAGCGCATAACCAAACCTGTGGAGTCCAACGCTTTAGCGTATAGCTGAAACAAATGATATAAGAAAGGGCGCGCGATTAATACAGGATGCTTCGTTTTGATTGACAAATTCCGGCGGATTTGCTTAAAAAATCACGCCGTAAAGACGCAAACTTTTCGTGCAGGCGATGGAGTTCGCCTTTAACCGCCTTTGCTGCTGATGACTCCTGCAAAATATCCTTATCAAGGAGTCATCTTATGGAGAGTATCTATCTCGTCGCAGCGTTCTGGTTTCTTGCCGCCGTTTTGTCCACCGCACTCGCCAGCCGTTTAAAAATCTCGATTGCGCTCATGGAAATTGTTGTGGGATGTGTCATTGGCTTTATCGCATTCAAACTGGGCTATTTCGACAAACTGTCTCTTCAAGCCAGCTGGTTGAAATTCTGTACAGGCTTAGGCGCAATGCTTTTGACCTTTCTTGCGGGTGCTGAACTTAACCCCGATGTCATGAAGACCAAGATCAAGGAAGTGTGTGTCGTCGGATTGATCGGTTTTGCCGCCCCTTTCGCCGGATGTGTGTTAATCGCTTATTTTTTGATTGGCTGGAATCTTCAGGCCAGTCTGCTTTGCGGCATTGCTCTTTCGACCACATCGATGGCAGTTGTCTATGCGGTTATGATCGAATACGGTTTCAACAAAACGGAATTCGGGAAAGGCATCCTGGGCGCTTGTTTCGTTAACGACTTGGGAACCGTCATTGCGCTGGGACTGATCTTTGCGCCTTTCACATACAAAACCGTCATATTTGTTGTTGTAACCGTCATTTTGATTTTTACCATCCAGCCCGTCACGGATTATTTGATCCGGCGATACGCGTATAAAACCGCAGCCATCCGCGCCAAATGGATTATCTTTATTTTGCTGGCCTGCGGCGTGCTTGCCTTGTGGTCCGGCAGCGAACCTGTTCTTCCAGCGTATATCCTGGGAATGGTTCTGGCCAGAACGATGGAGAAGGACGGTCACTTTGTCCGCCGCTTGAGAACGTTAACCGTTGGCTTTTTAACCCCGCTGTATTTTCTGAGAGCCGGAGCACTTGTCTCCATTCCGGAGCTTGTCGCCGCTCCGGTAATATTTCTCATCCTTCTCGTGGGAAAGGTTGCCTCAAAAATATTCGGCCTGTACCCGGCCATTCATCGCTTTCGGGAAGACAACAAGGAAAAGTGGTATTACACATTGCTGATGTCCACCGGTCTGACCTTCGGAACCATATCCGCGCTCTATGGGCTAACCAATCATATCATCACTCAGGCGCAATATTCATTTATTGTCGGCGCAGTCATCGCCAGCGCCGTCATTCCAACGATCATTGCCAATAAATTCTTCCTGCCTTCCCATTTGCTGGAAGAGCCGTTGCTGGATGACCAGGCACCAGATGAAAAAGATATTGAAAAAGGGCTGTAGGTTTTTTAACTACGCCGCCCAGCGGTAAATTGCGACGCCGAAAACGAGAATGCCCAGAGCAAAACGATACAGCACAAACGGTAAAAATGTTCTGGTTTGAATATATCGTAACAAGAACCCGATAGAGGCCAGACCCAAGATACAGGCCACCACCATCCCTGTAACAAAGGAGACGTCAATCATCGCCGGATTGGCGACGATTTTCGGCACTTTTATTAAAACCGCACCAAAAATGATCGGCGCCGATAAAAGGAATGAAAACCTGGCCGCCCCTTCCCGCGTCATCCCGAGCACCAGCGCCATGGTCATGGTCACGCCGGAACGTGAAACGCCGGGAATGATGGCCAGCGCCTGCGACAAACCGATCAGAAAACTGGTTCGAAGCGAAATATTTTCCACCTCGATTTGTTTCTTTCCCTTTCGGTCCGCCACGTAAAGAAGCACGCCCAGAACCATCAGCATACAGGCAATTAAAACAGGCTGGCGGAAAATCGTTTCGGCGGCATCCTCGAGCATAAAGCCGATCAGCGCGCCTGGAATCGTCGCCAGCGCCAGATACCAGAAAAGCTTCCCTTCCCTCTCTCTGGGCTTTGTAAACCCCTGATGCAGCAGTTTGAGCCAGTCCTTCCAGAAATAGATGACAACGGCGATCAACGTGCCGAAATGCAGGGCAATGTCAAACGTAAGGCCAAAGTAGGCCCAGTTCATCAACCAGGGCACCAGCGCCAGGTGCGCGGAACTTGAAATGGGAAGAAATTCTCCCAGCCCCTGAACCAAACCCAAAATTACTGCTTGTGCGATATCCATGACGGCCCCGTTCGATTTTCCTGTTTGCTGCGTTGCCTTACCTGATAAATCCGGCTTTGTCCATCCCCTGACGGATACGGAACCCCGAAACATAATCCTTGATTTTCAGACCGGCTTGGGATAGAAGGCACCAACATCAATATAAGGACTCCCCTTGCTCCTGAATTCGATCAGGGGCTTCAGAGCCGAAAGGAGGAAAGATTGAAGAGATACGAAGTCATTGCTATTGTCAAAACGGATGTGTCGGAAGAAGACCTGACCGCCATTGTGGACCGGTTTTCCAACATCATCACCGAACGAAAAGGGGTCATCGCCAAAGCCGAGAAATGGGGCAAACGGCGGCTGGCCTATGAAATCAAAAAACAAAAAGACGGATTTTATTTTTACATCGACTATGCCGGCGACGGTTCCATTGTGGCCGAAATGGAGAGAAATTTCAAAATCGACGACCGGATTTTGAAATTCATGACGGTCACCAAAGAAGGCTCCGTAACCCGCGAAGGCATCGAAGCCGAAATCGCCGCCGTGGAAGTGAAGCGCACACAGATCCGTATCGAAACGAACAACACGGCCGCCGTGAAAGAGGAAAAGGCGATAGGAGATGCAAGACCAGCGCGGCCGACCTTCCGTAAATCCCCGCCCCGGGAAGACCAAGCACCGAAAGGAGAATAATTATGGCTGCACCCAACAGCGAAAGACCCTCCCGTCCGCCTCAGAGAAAGTTCTTCCACAGAAGAAAATTCTGTCGATTCTGCACGGACTCCAATGTGAAGATTGATTATAAAAATCCGGTGATTCTCAACAACTTTGTCACGGAGCGCGGAAAAATCATGCCCCGAAGAATCACGGGCAACTGCGCTTACCACCAGAGAGAACTGACCGTGGCCATTAAAAGAGCCCGCACCATCGCCATTATGCCTTTTATCGCCGCGGAAGGCCGATAAACCCGTTTTTTACAACCGCCGGCCGGTTTTGTTCTGTTGAAGGAAAACCGGCCGGTTCTTATTGCGTCAACACACCGTTTTACCAATCGGCATCATTGCCATTTTTTCATTGCGGGCCGCGACTTTGACAAGATTGCATTTATCGTTTTTTCAAAATTCGTTTCTCCGGCTGCTGCTCATTATCACGCTTTCTCTGGCGGCCTGTCTGCTTCCCTTTGCCGGACTTTTTTTTCTTCTGTTTCTCCCCCTGGTTCTGTATGTCCTGTGCTTCCTTGCCGATCCCGGAAAAACACTCATCACCTTTCTCGCCTCGCTTTGCGTCGTGGCCATCCTCCTGTGGGTCTTGAATACTTCCGCGCCTGCACCGGCTCTGGCGGCGGCCGGACTTGCCGGAATGCTGATGTTTTGGACCGTCCAAAAGCGCTTCTCAGTCGAAGGGGTTGTCCTTCTGCCGTCGCTTCTCCTGGTGGGCGCAATTGCTTTTTATTTTATTTACGGCGGCATGCAACTTTCCATAACTCCCTGGCAACTGGTTGAAAGACACATTCAGGAGGCGGTGGAACTCAACATCCGTCTCTACAGCCGATTGCCTCTGAATGCTGAAGAAATTCAATCAATTGCCAACAGCAAGCCGCAGATGATTTCACTGTTCACGATGATTTTCCCCGCCCTTTGCGTCATAGCGACCGTATTTTCGATCTGGATCAACCTGATTGCCGCGGGCAGGCTGCTGAGAAGCCGAGGCATTTTGCCGTCCCATCTTTCGGCCCTGTCCGAATGGAGCGCACCCGCCTGGCTGGTCTGGATTTTTATCGCCGCGGGCGCCATGAGCGCTGTCCCCGCACCCCCTGTCCGCTTTCTGGGCATCAATCTTCTGCTTGCCGTGTCATTTATTTATTTTCTGCAAGGTCTTGCTATTGTTAGCTTCTTTTTTCAACAGCGAAACATCTCCTCGTTTTTCCGCTTTCTTGTTTATTTTTTAATTGCGATTCAGCAAATGCTTATGATATCTATAGCAACCGTGGGGTTCTTTAATCTCTGGGTTGATTTTCGTAAATATCTCCGCAAAGACCGGACGACAGATTAACGACATATTCCTGACAGGAGGTTTGACCATGAAGGTGATTTTAATACAAAACGTGCCTTCCCTGGGCAAAGCCGGAGACTTGGTAAAAGTCAGCGACGGCCACGCCCGCAATCTGCTGATCCCGAAGGGCCTGGCCGTTGAGGCGGACAATAAAAACATCAAAGCCTTCGAACAGACCAAAAAAAATATTCTGCAAAAAGTGCAAAAAGAAATGGCGGACGCACAGGACCTGTCCACCCGCTTAAGCCGGGTGACGCTGACGCTTTCCCGCAAGGTGGGCGACCAGCACAAGATCTTCGGTTCAGTTACCTCCAAAGACATCGAAGCCGCTCTCGGGGAGAAAGGTTTCGCGATCGGCCGCAAAATGATTGTGCACGATGAACCGATCAAATCCCTGGGGGAATTCAAGGTTCGCATTAAACTCCACCCTGGCGTTGAAACGGAAATCAACGTCAATGTTGTCGGCGAAGAATCATGAAAGACATCGATCCTTCCTTATACAAACTGCCTCCTCAAAACATTGAGGCCGAGCAATCCATTCTGGGCAGCATTCTGCTGGAGAACAGCGCCGTCAACGCGGCGCAGGAAATCCTCCACAAGGATGATTTCTACAGCGAAGCGCACCGGAAGATTTTTTCCGTCATCGAGCAGCTGGCCGATAAAAACGAGCCGGTGGACCTGATCACGCTCAGCAACGCCCTGACGGATAAGGGCCTGCTGGATTCGGTCGGCGGCGTCGCTTATCTGGCATCGCTGGTGGACAATGTCCCCTCGGCCGCCAACGTGGCCAATTACGCGAAGATCGTCAAGGAAAAGGCGATTCTGCGCGGCCTGATCGGATCCGCCACCGAAATCATCAACAGCTGTTATGAAACTGGTTCCGATGTCGATCAGGTGCTGGATAAAGCCGAGCACCGTATTTTTGAAATTTCCGAAAACAAGGTGCGGACGTCTTTTTATCCGATCAAAGATATCGTCCGGGAAAGCTTCCGGGCCATCGAGGATCTTTTCACCCGCAAGGAGCTGATCACCGGCGTCGCCACCGGATTCGATAAAATCGACGACATGACTTCCGGCCTGCAGGATTCGGATCTGATTATCATCGCCGGACGCCCCAGCATGGGCAAGACCGCCTTTGCTCTCAATATCGCCCAGCATGCCGCCATGGAAACCCAGACGCCGGTCGCCATTTTTTCGCTGGAAATGTCCAAGGAGCAGCTCGCTTTCCGCCTGCTCGCCTCCGAAGCCAGGGTTGATTCCCAGAGGCTGCGCAAAGGATTTTTGGGCGAAACCGACTGGCCGAAGCTGACGGGTGCGGCAGGCAGGCTCTCCGAAGCGCCGTTATACATTGACGACACACCCGCCATCACCGTTCTCGAGATGAAGGCAAAGTCCCGCCGCCTGAAAGCGGACCGCGATCTGGGACTGATCGTCGTGGACTATATCCAGTTGATGCGCGCGCAGGGCAACCAGAGTTCCCGCGAGCAGGAAATCTCCGAAATCAGCCGCTCGCTGAAGGCGCTGGCCAAGGAGCTCCGGTTGCCCGTCATTGCCTTATCCCAGCTCAACCGCAAGGTGGAAGACCGCCCCAATCGGCGGCCGCAAATGGCGGATTTGCGTGAATCCGGCGCCATTGAACAGGACGCGGACGTGATCGCCTTTATCTACCGGGATGAGGTGTACAACAAATCCGACGACAACCCGGACAAAGGCGTTGCCGAAATCATCATCGGCAAGCAGCGCAACGGCCCCACCGGCCTGGTCAAGCTTGCGTTTTTGGACCGGTTCACGACCTTTGAAAATCTGGCGCGCCCGGATGGACCGTCGTAAAAGACGACAAGCGTCCGAACGGCAATACGCGCGGATAATGAAGCATAAAAAAGGGCGCTCCTTTTCAGGGAGCGCCCTTTTTGCTTAAAGGTGATGTAAAATTATTCGCCCAGTTTATCGCTGGCGATTCTCATGCTGTAGAAAGAACGATACGCGAAAACCAGAGCAACCAGCAGGAAGAAACACGCCAGACCCAATTTCAAATTCGTGTTTGTCATGGCAACTGCAATTTCCGTTGCAAGCAGACCGAACAGCGTCGTGAATTTGATAATCGGGTTCAGAGATACGGAAGACGTATCTTTGAAGGGGTCGCCGACGGTGTCTCCGACAACACTGGCTTCATGCAGCGGGGTGTTCTTCATCTTCATATCAACTTCGACAATTTTCTTGCCGTTGTCCCAGCAGCCGCCGGCATTGGCCATGAAGATCGCCTGGAACAGACCGAAGAAGGCGATGCCGATCAGATAACCGATGAAGAAGTAGGGGTTAAAGAAGGAGAACGCCAAACACATGAAGAAGATCACAATGAAGATGTTGATCATTCCCTTCTGTGCATATTGGGTACAAATCTTGACGACTTCCTTGGAGTCTTCAATCGAGGCTTCCTTCTTGTCCAGGTTGATGTTCTTCTTAATATACACGACCGCCTGATAGGCACCGGTAACAACCGCCTGAATGGAAGAACCGGTGAACCAGTAGATAACGCTGCCGCCGGCCAGCAACCCCAGAATGATTTCCGGCTGAACCAGCGAAAGCTTGGCAATGACATTCCCGAAGAGGCCTTCGAGCAAAATGATAATGCCGAATACCATCGTGGTGGCGCCGACAACTGCGGTTCCGATCAACACGGGCTTGGCCGTTGCTTTAAAGGTATTGCCCGCGCCATCAGCCGATTCCAGAAAGTGTTTGGCCAGTTCAAAATCAGGCGCGATACCATATTCCTTTTTTACGATATCTTTCACATCGGAACGTGATTCAATCAAAGACAGTTCATAAATGGACTGGGCGTTGTCGGAAACCGGTCCAAAGCTGTCCACTGCGATGGTCACGGGGCCCATACCCAGGAAGCCGAAGGCCACCAGACCGAATGCAAAGACCGGTGCGGCAAAGGTAAAAGCCTCCGGCATAATCGCCATAACAGCCGCATGCTTCGACACCATGTAAGCAACAAACATCAGGAGCATGACAACCATGCCAAGCCAGAAACCGGAGAAGTTACCGGCAACAAGACCGGAAAGAATGTTCAGTGAAGCACCGCCTTGCTTGGAGGCATTGACAACTTCTTCGCAGTGACGGGACGAAGTGCTGGTGAAAATCTTTGTGAATTCAGGAATCAGCGCGCCTGCAATGGTGCCACAGCTGATGATGATAGCAAGCGCCCACCACAGACCGGTATACTGTTCAGGCAGATCGCCCAGCAGGTAATAACTGGCGACAAAGGTAACCGCGATGGAAACGATTGAAGTAATCCAGACCAGGTTCGTCAATGGATGTTCAAAATTAAATTCTTTTTTACCGGAAAAAGCGGACTTACTGATCCCATTATTGATGAAGTATGAGGCTAGCGAGGTCAGGATCATGAGGATTCTCATGGCGAAAATCCAGATAATCAAACGACCGCCCATCTCCGGGGTGGAAGCCAGCGCCAGGGCCAGAAAGGTAATCAGGGCAACGCCGGTTACGCCGTAAGTTTCAAAACCGTCCGCCGAGGGGCCTACGCTGTCGCCCGCGTTGTCACCAGTACAGTCGGCGATAACACCCGGGTTCTTCGGATCATCTTCAGGAAGGTGGAAGACGATTTTCATCAGGTCGGAACCGATGTCGGCAATCTTCGTGAAGATACCGCCGCAGATACGCAGCACGGAAGCGCCCAGGGATTCACCGATGGCGAAACCGATGAAGCAGGCACCGGCTAATTCCTTCGGAATGTAGGCCAAAATGATCAGCATGACAAACAACTCAATGCTGACAAGAACAAGGCCCACACTCATACCGGAACGCAGGCAGATGTTAACGATGTTGAGAGGTTCACCTGAAAGGGAGGAAAATGCGGCGCGGGAGTTGGCCACCGTGTTGATCCGGATGCCGAACCAGGCCACCGCATAGGAACCAAGAATACCCACGACAGAGGCAATCAGGATGATGATCACGGCTGATCCGCCCATCTCCTCCAGATAGCCGAAATAGTAAACAATACAAACAGCAATCAGAATCCATAAGCCGAGCAGGAATTTGCCCTGTTGTAAAAGATAGGTTTTACAAGTTTCCCAAATCGTCTGGGAAACATCAAGCATGGCTTTGTGCGCCGGCAGATTTTTGGTCTGCACGTACTGCAGGAGACCGAATCCCAAGCCGATCAGACAGATAATCAAGCCGACATTGAGAATGGTCATCCCGGCAAGTGAGCCGCCCATAAATACGACCTGATGCAAGTCAGGCAGCTTGATATTTGCTTCACCGGCGAACGCGGTCCCGGCAGCAAGCAGAAACATCACGCTGCTGAGCATCAATGTCCAAATACTTCGTTTGTTCTTAAACATCAACTATTCCTCCTTTTTAAGAAAATTCATATTTTTTGTCTGATACTTGCCTGTGGCTTTCTGCAGACCGTTTAAAACAATTTCAGCACATGCATCGGCTGCCCGGCTGATAACATCCGGCAGCACTTCATGTTCTTCCTTCCGAAAAGGCTCCAACACATAACCCTCTATTCGGAATTTGTCAACTGGTTTGCCAATACCCAATCTCACCCTCATAAAACCGGAAGTTCCCAAATTAGACTCGATAGATAACAGCCCTTTATGACCGGCAGTTCCCCCGCCCGCCTTCATCCGGATGGAACCAAAAGGCAGGTCAAGATCATCGTGAATAACGATGAGATTGCTGATATCCGTCTTAAAGAACGACTGCAATTGCCTGACGGCAGTACCACTCAAATTCATGAAAGTTTGCGGCTGGGCTAAAAGAACGTTTTTCCCGTCAATGGCCCCCTTACCCCACAACGCCTTGAAACTCTTGTGTTTTAGCTCTATCTTCCATCTGGAGGCCAGCTTCTCCACTACCATGAAGCCGATGTTGTGCCGGGTCGATTCATAGCGTTTTCCCGGGTTGCCCAGTCCGATCACCTGATAAACCATACGCCCTCTCTCTTTTTGAAACCGGAAAAGATATTTTCCAAAGCTGAAGAGACGCATGATCTCCCGTATCATTCCCCTGACGCCTTATTTTTTTTCCTTTTCTTCTTTCACCGGCTCAGCAGCGGCGCCGGCACCTTCCGCAGACTCGGCGCCCGCCTCCGGAGCTTCTTCAGGCGTCTCGACTTTTGTGACCCGAACAGCGGCAACGGACACAACAGCGGCATCCGGCGGATCCAGATGGGTCACGCCATCAGGAATTTGAATGTCTTTCACTTTCAGAGAGTGGCCGATTTCAAGATCTGAAATATCGACATCGATGCGTTTGGGCAGGTCGGTCGGCAGGCACAATACTTTGACGTCTCTCTTGATATGCTGGAGTTCTCCGCCATTTTCCACGCCGACGGGCTTGCCGGTAAAGTTCAGTTCGACGTCAAAGGCCAGCTTCTTTTTCATATCCACTTCATAAAAATCAGCGTGGTAGAATTTCCCGCTCAGGGGCTGGATCTGCAATTCCTTGATCAGGGAAAGCTTCTCGATTTTTTTCCCGCCGTCATCGATCAGCAATTTGATAAAAGCCTGGTCTTTCTTTTCCTTATGCAGCCTGACCAGATCGCTGCTTTTCACGGCCAGCGGGATGTTTTCCGTGGCTTTGCCGTAAAAAACGGCCGGCACAAATCCCTGCTGCCGCAGCCTTCGGGCCGGTCCTTTCTTTTGTTCTTTACGCACCACGGCCGTCAAATCGGTTATTTCCATGGACCCTTCTCCTCCTAAATAAATAATGAACTTACTGAATCGTTGTAATAAATACGGCGCACAGCTTCGGACAACAGGACGGATACCGACAATACTTTTATTCTTTCACATTGGGCCGCCTTTTCGGAAAGCGGAATCGTATCCGTCACGATAAATTCCTTGATGGCGGATTTGTTGATGCGGTCGATTGCCGGACCGGATAAAACCGGGTGCGTGCAACAGGCGGACACCTCCAGCGCGCCCGCGTCCATCAGCGCCTGTGCCGCCTGCACGACGGTTCCCGCCGTATCCACCATATCATCCAGAATCACAACCTTTTTCCCTTTGACGTTGCCGACGATATTCATCACCTGGGCCTCATTGGGACCTTCCCTGCGTTTGTCGATAATCGCCAGAGAGGCGCCCAGTCTTTTGGCGAACGCCCGCGCCCGTTCGACGCCGCCGGTATCCGGGGAAACGACAACCGTATCTTCCTGATAATCTCTTTTCATGTAATCAATCAACACCGGCGTGGCAAAGAGGTTATCCACAGGAATGTTGAAGAAGCCCTGGATCTGGCCTGCGTGCAGGTCCATGGACAAAAGGCGGTTGGCGCCGGCCGTCGTCATCAAATCCGCGACGAGTTTGGCCGAAATGGGCGCGCGGGGCGCCACTTTCCGGTCCTGCCTCGCATATCCGTAGTAGGGCACGACGGCGGTAATGCGATCGGCAGACGCTCTCTTCATGGCATCGATCATAATGAGCAGTTCCATCAGGGTAACATTCACCTGCGTACAGGTGGACTGGATGATGAAAACATCCATGCCCCGCACATTCTCTTCAATCTCCACACGGGTTTCGCCGTCGCTGAAGGTGGTTACATTAGCGTTGCCCAGGGGAACCCCCAGTCTTTCACAGATTTTCCGGGCAAGCTCCCGGTTGGCGTTTCCGGTAAATACCCTAATTCTTTCCAGCATTTAAATATTTCTCCGCAATGTTTTTGGCTGGGGCGGGAGGATTCGAACCTCCGAATGCAGGAACCAAAATCCTGTGTCTTACCGCTTGACGACGCCCCAACGTCTTCGATTTAAAACTTGACCGGGCAGTTCTTCGTCAGGGGAGAATTCGTATTTACCCTACAGGGATTGGGCAAAGAAAACGCGACAGTCTCCGGAAACTTTTTTTTCAATGGCATTCCGCGCTTCTCTGGCCGACCCTTCATCGGTAAAAAGACCGAATAGCGTGGGACCGCTGCCCGACATCAATGCACCCAGGGCGCCTTCGTTGATCAGCAATTGTTTAAAATCTGCCAATTCGGGACGCATCCTCATCGATACAGCTTCTAAATCATTATGCAATTCCCGAATTACATCACCCAGTGCGTAAAATCGCGGAATGCTATAATTATTTTCTTTTTTTGTCAACGTGAAATTAAGGTTTTCGTACACCGTTTTTGTGGAAAAGGAAAAGGGCGGATTGATTAAAACCATATTCAATTTTGGCGTGTTTTCCAGGACCTGAAGCCGGTCGCCGATACCTGAGGCAAACGCCGTCCGGCCAAAAATAAAGAAAGGAACATCTGCACCAAGTTTCACCCCCAGCTTCATCAGCTCGGCTTTGCTCAAGCCCAGTGAACACAGGTCATTGAGCGCCAGCAACGTGGCCGCAGCATCCGAACTGCCTCCTCCCAGCCCGGCGGCCGAAGGAATCCGCTTGGAGAGCGTGATGTCAACGCCGCCCGGATAGCCGGCATGTTCGAAAAGCTCCCGGGCTGCCCGGAAAACCAGGTTGTTTTCATCAGTGGGAAGGTTGGCTCCGGGGCAGGAAAGAACAATTCCCTCCGGGCGGAGGGAACAGTTCAGTTCATCAAAAATGGAAATCGGTTGCATGACGGAAGCCAGATCATGGTAGCCGTCCGGCCGTTTGCGCAAAATTCGCAGAAAAAGGTTGATTTTTGCGGGCGCCAGCCTTCGCATTTCAGCCTTTTTCTTTGACATAACGCATTTTCAGCTCGTAGATCACCCCTTCGATCAGGCTGGTTTCGTTGGCATCCAGGTTTCCGGCGGTTTTCTTTTGGAGCATGTCCAGAATATCGATGGTCTGCTTGGCAGCCGGAAGATTCTTTTCGGCTTTCTCTCCTTCAACCTCCGGAAAATCGCCAAAATGAAACAGAGCGGATGTGGAAAGCGAAATGACAAAATTCGTAAAGTTAACAGAGGGATACTCCTGTGGTTCTGACGGAGTTTTGTCTGTCTGCCCTTTGTCCTCATCCGCTTTTACGGATACCGGCTCTTCTTTTGCCCCGGTCTCCGGTTCTTCCGAAAAACGCCTGTCCCTGATGACAAATCCTTCGCCTTTGGTTTCTTCTGCCATAACGCCTCCCTCACGATGTACCGCCAGGGAACGGTCGCGATCGTTCCCTGGCGGTACATCTTTACAGTCTTCGGCTTTCAGCCTTTCTTGCTGAAAGCGATCGCCCCTTTCGAAACGCCAACGACAATGTGGTCGCCCTCGGTAAATTTGCCTGCCAGAATATCCATCGCCAGCGGGTCCAAAACAAGTTTCTGCAGCGACCTTTTGAGCGGCCGGGCCCCGTAAACCGGGCTGTAGCCCTCTTCCGCTATATATTTTTTCGCCTCGTCTGTCAATTCGATGGAGAGCTTGCGCTCTTTCAGACGTTTATCGATCAGCCCGAGCTGGATGCCGACAATCCGGTGAATGTCGTCGAGCGTCAGGCAATGGAACATGATGATGTCGTCGATGCGGTTCAAAAACTCCGGCTTGAAGGTTGCGCGCAGCGCCTCCATCGACCGGTTTCTCCCTTCCTCCTCGGAAAGCGACGGATCCTGGATCCACCCGCTTCCGACGTTGGAGGTCATGATCACGATGGTGTTCTTGAAATCCACCGTGCGGCCGTGGCCGTCGGTGAGCCGGCCGTCGTCCAGTATCTGTAAAAGGATATTGAAGACATCCGGATGCGCCTTTTCGATTTCGTCGAACAACAGGACGCTGTAAGGCTTGCGGCGGACGGCCTCTGTGAGGTAGCCACCTTCGTCATAGCCCACGTAACCGGGCGGAGCGCCGATCAGGCGCGCCACTGCGTGCTTTTCCATGTATTCGGACATGTCAATGCGGATCATGGCCTGCTCGTTGTCGAACATGAACTCCGCCAGCGCCCGCGCCAGTTCCGTCTTGCCCACACCGGTCGGCCCCAGGAAGATAAACGACCCGATGGGACGGTTCGGATCCTGCAGGCCGGAGCGCGCACGCCTCAGCGCCGCCGAGACCGCCGCAATTCCGTCGTCCTGGCCGATCACGCGCACCCCGAGGCGCTCGTCCATGTGAATGAGTTTCTGCACGTCGCTTTCCATCATGCGGGAAAGCGGAATCCCCGTCCAGTTGGAAACCACTTCGGCCACGTCTTCGGCATCGACTTCTTCCTTGAGCATCCGGTTGTTTTTCTGAACCTCTTCCAGCTTTGCCTGGTCGGCTTCCAGTTCCCTGGCCAGTTCCACCATTTTGCCGTAGCGAATTTCCGCTGCGAGCGCCAGGTTGCCTTCGCGCTGGGCACCCGCTTCCTCCGTTTTCAGCGCCTCCATCCGGCTTTTGATCTGCTGGATCTTTTTGATGATTTCCTTTTCCGACGACCAGTGCAGCTTCATCCGGTCCATCTCGCTTTGGAGTTCCGCCAGTTCCTTTCCAATCTTTTCGCGCCGCTCGGTCGCGGCTTTGTCCGTGTCTTTTTTGAGGGACTGCTTTTCGATTTCCAGCTGAATGATCCTGCGGTCAACCGCATCGATCTCGGACGGCATCGAATCCAGTTCGATCCGGAGGCGGGACGCGGATTCGTCAATCAGGTCCACCGCCTTGTCCGGCAGAAATCGGTCGGTGATGTAGCGGTGGGAGAGCGTGGCCGCGGCGACAATCGCCGAATCCTTGATCCGCACGCCGTGGTGCACTTCGTAGCGTTCCTTGAGGCCGCGCAGAATGGCGATGGTATCCTCGACCGTCGGCTCCCTGACCAGCACCGGCTGGAAGCGCCGCTCGAGCGCCGCGTCCTTTTCGATGTATTTGCGGTATTCGTTCAGCGTCGTTGCGCCCACGCAGCGCAGCTCCCCGCGCGCGAGCGCCGGTTTGAGCATGTTGGAGGCGTCCATCGAGCCTTCCGAAGCGCCCGCTCCGACCACGGTGTGAATTTCGTCAATAAAGAGAATGATCTCTCCCTGGGCGCTCGTGACCTCCTTTAAAACCGCCTTGAGCCTTTCTTCAAATTCCCCCCGGTATTTCGCGCCTGCGATCAGAGCGCCGATGTCCAGACCGATCACGCGCTTGCCTTTCAGGTTTTCCGGCACATCGCCGTTGACGATACGCTGGGCGAGGCCTTCCACGATGGCGGTCTTGCCGACACCCGGTTCGCCGATCAGCACCGGGTTGTTTTTGGTGCGCCGCGAGAGCACCTGCATAATGCGGCGGATCTCCTCGTCGCGGCCGATGACCGGGTCGAACGAGCTCTTGCGAGCCAGTTCGTTGAAATCTCTGGCGTAGCGCTCGAGGGCCTGATACTTGCCTTCCGGATTGGGGTCCGTCACGCGCTGATTGCCGCGAATATCAACCAGCGCCTTGAAAATATTGTCCCTCGTGGCACCGTGACGGCGCAGCGTTCTGCCCGCCTCCCCTTCCTTCTCTTCGGACATCGCAACCAGGACATGCTCGGCGCTCACATACTCGTCCTTGAGCTGTGCCGCTTCGGTCATGGCCTGGTCAAACAGCCGGTTGAGTCTGCCGCCCAAATACACCTGGCCCGCGCCCGAGCCTCCGACACTGGGCTGCTTTTTCAAATAAGCGTTCAGTTCCTGTTCTATTTTTTGCGGGGATGCCCCCAGCTTCGTCAGGACGGCGGAGGCGATGGAATCGGGCTGCTGTAAAAAACACGCCAGCAGATGCTCCGGCTCAATGGACTGGTTCCCCAGCGAGGCGGCCAGCGTCTGCGCGTCCTGAAGCGTTTCCTGGACTTTCAAGGTGAATTTATCAAATCTCATACCTTTCCTCTCTATTCCACGGGCTTTTCAATTGTCACGAAGAGCTTTCCGTTTTTAAAGATGCTGACATCTCCCGAGGACTGGGAAATCACCATCGCCACCGCCTTGGTCACGTTGGTGATGCCCGCCGCGGCGATATGGCGGCTGCCCAGCCCCGACGGAAAATCCCTGCTGTCCAGCGCCGCGCTCAAATGCCTGCCTGCCGTAACAATCGCGCCGTTGGCCTTGATGACAAACGCGCCGTCAATGGCGCAAAATTCCTTGATGGTTCCCTCCAGCTCCGGGTTCAGAATATTACGCTGCTCCTCGGAATACCCCTTAAACGGGTTAATGATCATCTGCCGGGAAAGCTGCAAAACTTTTTCATCATCCCCCAGCACGAAAATGGTTCCGACCTTCCGGCCTTCCCGCCCCTGGGCGGCAAGCTCGCAGGCAATGTTCAGCGCCGCGTTGAAAACCTCCGGCTGGACGGAATCTACGACATCGCTGATGTCGTCGGACGTCAGAATTTCAAACTCGCGCCCCACGTCAATGAAAAAGATGCTGTCCGCGTAGCCGAATTTCGGCACTCCGGACAGGCAGACAATTCTGTCTCCTTTTTTGAACAGTCCGGAAACAATGCCCTTGGCGATCGCGATCTTGATTTTTCCGACACGGGTCAGATTCACGTCGGGAAGTTCCAGCTTCTTTGCCGCCGGCAGCAGTTTCGCCGGCAGGTCTTCGGACTCTTTCATGACCAGAACAAACCGAATCGATTTTCTCTCGTCTTCGGAAAGATCCGCCAGCTCGCCCAGAACGTCCACGCACACGAGAACACAGTCGGCTTTTACTTCCTTCGCCAGCTTGACGGCTGATTCGATCATCGTCTTGTTTACGGATTTCATAAGCATTCACCGGATCTTTTGAAAATAGAATAAGCATTTTGCGCCCGCCTGTCAAGACGGGGACGGCCGCCCGGGGGAAAATATTTGCTTGACCGCCAATGGACTCTTCGGTATCTAACAGCCATGTTTTGTTCATCGAGGAGGCCAGACCGTTGAAGTTACCCGTCGTCACCGGCACTCTGGACTTATACATCGCCGATATCAACCGTTTTCCCCTTTTAACCCCCGAGGAAGAATTCAAGCTGGCGATGCGTCTGAAGAAAGACAGTGACCTGGAAGCAGCGGAAAAGCTCATCGTTTCCAACCTGCGGTTTGTCGTGAAGATCGCTCACGAATACCGCAACTACGGCTTCAAGCTGACCGATCTCATTCAGGAGGGCAACATCGGGCTGATTCATGCCGTCAAAAAATTCGACCCGGAGAAAGGCTACCGCCTGATTTCCTATGCGGTCTGGTGGATTCGCGCCTATATTCAGAACTACCTGATTAAATCCTGGAGCATCGTCAAGATCGGAACCACACAGGCGCAGAGGAAGCTTTTCTTCAAGCTCAGCCAGGCCAGGAGGCAACTGGAAACGCTATCCAAGAAGAATCCCGAATTCAGCGAGATTGCCGATTCACTGGGCGTCAAGGGCTCCGAGGTCAAGGAAATGGATCTGCGGATGGGCTCGCGCGATCTGTCGCTCAATGAGCTCATCAGTGACGACGGCAACGCGTCCCATATCGATTTTCTCACCCACGACGCCGACAATCAGGAAGTCTCTCTGATCAAGCATGAAGAACGAAGTCTGGTCAAACGGCACATCGCCGGCGCTCTGGCCAAGCTCAGCGAGCGGGAAAGCTACATCATTTTGCACCGCGTCATGGCGGATGATCCGCTGACCCTGCAGGAAATCGGAGACAAATACAACATCACCCGCGAACGCGCCCGTCAGATTGAAAAACAGGCGCTCAAAAAAGTGCAGCTGGCGCTTCCGTATCTGAAAGAAGACCATTAAGCGGTCATGGGGTCCACGGGAAATAAACGAGAAACCATGCAATCTTCACGTATTCTCTGGCCACCTTTTTCCAGTCGGACGCCCCAAGCTCCCAAGCGTTCACCGGCGCCTTTTCATAGGGTGTCGGCAAAAAGCAACAGCCGTCGGGCGAACCGAATTCCTTGCTGACGATGATGCGGATGCGCCGCATGTGATAGGGAGAGCTGACAAAGATCGCCGTCGTCTGCCCGTATTGCCGCATAATTTTTTTCGCCTCGATCAGCTCCAGATGCGTGTCCTCGTAGTACAACGGAGCTCCGGCGCCTTGATTCTTTTTGAGGCGGCCGGGGGTTTTCCGTTCCCCAACGGGTTTGAGCCTCCTCTGATCGACAATGAAGAGCTCCTGATACGCGGGAATCATGAGGGCGTCCGCCATCCCCCGGTTCATCAACTCCCTGGCATAGCGATCTCGGTCATTAAAAACTGGGCCCAGCAAAACCACGACGGCATCCGCCCGGGCGCAGCCGGTGGAATACACCAGAAACCGGGGCGCATAAAACACCCCCGCCGCAAGGACGATCATCGCCAGCATCAGCATTCCGATGCGCTTTTTAAAGGACCGCCGGGTCATGGGCCGATGCCGCTCCTGTTTTCTTTTTCATAATTTGCTTTTCAGTTCGTTGAGTTTGTTGAGCGCGTCCAGCGGCGTCATCGAAGAAACCTCCAGCCGGCGAAGCTCTTCCAGCACGATGTCTTCGTTTTCCGTAAACAGGTTCAGCTGCGGGTTGGCGGGTTTTCGGACATTTCTGCCGCGGGCGATTCGCGGCATGCCGATCTCGTCGAACTCCCCCTTCTCCAGATTGTGCAGAATTTCCCTGGCCCGGGCGATGACATCCTCCGGAACGCCGGCGATTTTCGCGACTTCGATGCCGTAACTGCGGCTGGCCCCGCCTTCCATGATCCTGCGCAGGAAAATAATTTTTTCTCCCCACTCCTTGACGGCAATGTTGTAGTTTTTCGCGCCCTGCTTAAACGCGGCCAGATCGGTCAACTGGTGGTAGTGCGTGGCAAAGAGCGTGCGCATGCCCTGTCCTCTGAAGTCGTGAATAAACTCGGCCACAGCCCAGGCAATGCTCAAGCCGTCAAACGTCGAAGTTCCCCGACCCACCTCGTCGAGAATCACCAGGCTGCGGGGCGTTGCCTCCTTCAGAATCTGAGCCGTTTCCATCATTTCCACCATAAACGTGCTCTGGCCTTTGGCCAGACTGTCCGACGCGCCAATCCGCGTGAAAATTTTATCGACCACGCCGATGCGGGCGCGGGACGCGGGAACAAAACTGCCCATCTGCGCCAGAAGCACGATCAGGGCCGCCTGCCGGATATACGTGGATTTGCCGGCCATGTTGGGCCCGGTAATGACCAGCAGGCGGTTTTGCCGCAGATCGAGCAGGGTGTCGTTAGGCACAAAGGCTTCCTTTTGGAGGGCCGCTTCGACCACCGGGTGGCGGCCGTCCTGAATGTCAATGACATCGCCTTCGTCAATTTCCGGGCAGCTGTAGGAATGCTTCTCGGCCGCCTGGGCCAGTGCGCAGATCGCATCCAGTTGGGCCACGCAATATGCGTTGAACTGAATTTCAGGGATATCCGGCGACAGGCTTTCGCGAAGCGCGCCAAACAGATCATTTTCGCGCTCGCGGATTTTTTCTTCCGCGTGCAGCACCGTCTGTTCAAACTCTTTCAATTCCTGATTGATGTAGCGCTCCGCGTTGACCAGCGTCTGCTTGCGCACATAGGAGTCCGGCACCAGCGCGGCGTTGGCTTTGGTCACTTCAAAATAGTAGCCAAAAATGCTGTTGTAGCCGACTTTGAGGGAATGGATGCCCGTGGTCTCCCGCTCACGGGCCTCCAGCGCGGCAATCCATTTTTTGCCGTCGGAGCTGATGGAGCGCAGGCGATCCAGCTCTTCGTCGAAACCCGCGGCGATAAATCCCCCGTCCTGGACGCGGGAAGGAGGATCGGCGACGAGCGCCCGGGAAAGCAGCGAAACCGTCGCGGGCATGTCCGTCATGCCTTTACGCAGGGCGATCAGAGCGGGCGCGGTAAACTCTTCCAGGAGGGATCGCAGGCCGGGCATAACGGCAAGGGACGTTTTCAACGCGACGAGGTCGCGCGGCGTCGCCGCCAGGAGCGCAACTCGTCCGGCCAGTCTTTCCAGGTCATAGACGCCAGAAAGTGTTTTGCGCAGGCGTTCGCGCGCCGCATGGCTGCTTTTGGTTTCCGCGACGGCCGCCAGCCGTTCGCGGATTTTTTCAGGCGCCGTCAGCGGATACCCCATCCACCACCGCAGGCGCCTGGCTCCCATCGGCGTCAGGGTTTCGTTGATCAGGGCAAAGAGGGAGCCGGCGCTTCTTCCGTCCTGCAGCGTCGCGAAAATTTCCAGGTTTCTGCGCGCGGCCTCATTCAGCATCAGATAATTCCGGGGCGCATATTTCCGTATGGCGGAAATGTGGCCGGCGCGAACTTGCTGCGTGGCGTTCACATAGCGCAGAATCGCGGCGGCGGCAATTTTCGCCGCGGGGAAGTTGCGCAGGCCCGATTTTTCCAGTACCGCCGCTTCCAGCTCCCTTTGCAGAATCTCATCAGCCCGCCCGGGCTCAAAACCGGCCGCGTCAATCGTGTTGACGCAAACGGACGGCATCTGGGCCTCCAGTATTTTGATCAGCGCCGGGTCGGGAAAGTTTCCGGCCACCAGCAATTCCCGGAAGGCCAGTCCGCCCGCGGCGGCGAGAAGCGCCTCGCGCCCCGGAAATTCGCCGATGTAAAATTCACCGGTGGAAAGATCCAGAAACGCCAGGCCCAGTGCGTCGGGACCGGCAGTAAGGCAGGCCAGATAGTTGTTTTCCCCGGCTTTCAGGCTTTCCTCATCCAGAACCAGCCCCGGCGTGACCACACGGACGACTTCCCGCCGGACGATGCCTTTGGCGCTTTTAGGATCCTCCACCTGTTCGCAGACGGCCACCTTGTGCCCTTTTTCCACAAGCTTTGTGATGTAGCCGGAAGCGGCGTGATAGGGAACCCCGCACAGCGGCACGGCGTCTTTACTGGATTTGTTACGGGAGGTGAGCGTGATTTCCAAAAGCGGCGCGGCTACAAGCGCGTCTTCGAAAAACATCTCGTAGAAATCGCCCATGCGGTAAAACAAAATGCAGTCCGGATATTTTTCCTTGATTTCGACGTACTGCTTCATCGCCGGGGTGAGATTGAGCGTTGTGCCTAGCGCCATTTCCCGTCGCCCCCCCGCTCCAGATCGATCACGTCGGGTTTCTCCCGATGGACGCCGGTTGGCCGATAAATGAAACGGTTGGCCAGCCAGCTGGCAAGACTGATCATCAGGGCGCCGAGAAACGCCCAGGAAAAACTTTCAATTTCCAGACCCGGCACGAAATAGGCCACCAGAAGCAGCAGGAGGGCATTGAGCACAAAGGCGAAAATTCCCAGCGTCAGAACCGTCAGCGGCAGAGTCAAAAGCAGCAGGACGGGACGAAGGAAGGTGTTCAGAATTCCCAGAATCGCGGCGGCAAGAAATGCAGTCGGCACGGAAGCCACGTGAACGCCGGGAAGGAAGCTTGACGCAAGGAGAATGGCCGCCGTAATGACCAGCCACCGCAGGAGAAGAGTCGTTAAAAATGTTCCCTGAATCATCGCCGTCCGTCTCCTCAATAAAAGGTATCGTCCGTCACGGTCTTCTGCGATTTCAAAAAGACCCAGGTGACGCTGAACCCGCTCATCCAGGACGTTTTCGTCTTGACCAATGGGCTGTCCTCAAAAACGGCGCCCTGCAAAAAATCCGCGCTGACAAAGGCGTGAAAACGAAAGGACTTGTAATTTTTTCCCAGCCCGACCGTCATGGTTGAGCCGCTGTATCCGCCGCCCGCCTCATAGGCCGGACGCCAGGTCGCGGCGTAGGCGCGCTCCACGTTGTAAAAATACTGATGGTAGCCGCGGTCGCCGAACATCGGGCCGGTCGAAATTCCCAGATAGAGTCCCGTTCGGGGAATCACGTTGGCCTTTTCAAAGTTCAACCGGGGGGCAAAGACCCATCCCTCGTAGCGAACGGAACGAAAATCCGTCGAAAAAACCGCCCGGACCGGAAAGGCCAGACCCAGGCGATACCCGTTCTCGCGGGAGTTCAGGCACTTGACCCGCAATGCGGGGCCAAACTCAAAAGTGGGATCCAGATCCTCCATGCCGCGGCGCGCATCGTTGTCGTCGCTTTTGACGGGCACGGCGCCGTAGCCGCTCGCGTCAAGGGTTACACGGTCGGTTTGGAAAATCCGCGCGGTCAGTCTTTTGTCCTCCAGGCGAATAAAACCGCCCCGGTAAACGGCGTAGGGGAAAGGCAGCAGGTATGGCCGCATCTTGTCCGATCCCCGGTAATCCGGCATCATCAGAAAACCGCCGCCGATGCCCGCCTCCCACAGAGGTTTGTCCGCGCCGAAAGCCTGCTGCGGCAGAATCAGCAACATTATCGCCAGCAGAACCGGCGCCATTCGACCATACACCATCACAAACGCCCAGCCTTACCGGTCAAAAGTTGTAAACTGGTCCTTTTTCGCCGCGCAAACCGGACATTCCTCAGGCAATACGCCGTCCGCCACGTAACCGCAAACCATACAGACATGATAAACGGCCTGGCGCTCTTCCATGAAGTGGTTCATGGCCTGCTTGTAGAGTTTGGCGTGCGTTTCCTCCACATCGCGGCTCTGGCTGAAGTGCAGAAGGGCCTGCTTGTCGCCCGCCTGCTCCGCTATCTTCACAAAACGGTCATAGGCGATTTCCGCCACCGTTTTTTCCGACTCGAAGCTTTCCGCAAGGTTTTCTTCCGTCGTTTTGATCTCCCTGAGCACGCGCAGCGCCCGCTTGCCGTGGATTTCTTCAGAAAAAGCAATCACGCGAAAGAGGCGCGCCATTTGCGAATAGCCTTCCTGGTCGGCTTTGTCGGCGAACATTTTAAGCCGCAGAGAGGCTTTTGCCTCGCCGACATAGGCCTCGCGAAGAGCTTCACGAATCTTTTGATCCATCGCTTAAACCTTTCTTGATAAATGCTTATTCCGGCACAAACTCGCTTTTAGCGGCACCGCAAACAGGGCAGGTCCAGTCTTCGGGAAGTTTTTCGAACGGTGTGCCGGCGGGAATTCCGCCTTCTTCGTCTCCCTGATCCGGATCATAAACATAACCGCACACTTCACAAACATACTTTTTCATTTTTCGCCTCCTTGTCGTTTTATTTCATGATATTCCACATGCGCTAGGATTGGGATAATCTTTTGGCCAGTTCAGAAGCAACGTCCCTTCCGAGGTCATGGCATTTCTGAAGCGCTTCGGCGTTCGGCACATACCGGACGGAAACCGTTTCAGCCGCCAACTCCACCTTCATCTCTTTGAGCGCCGCCTCCAGATCTTTCACCGCCTCGCCGCTCCATCCGAACGAGCCGAACACCGCACCGATCAGATGGGCCGGCTTCAGCCCTTTGATATACGTCATCACGTCCGCCATCTGCGGCAGCATGTTGTTGTTGAGCGTGGACGAACCGACAAGGAGCGCTCCCGCTTCAAGAAGTTCGTAGATAACCTCGCTGCGGTGCGCTTCGTTGAGCGAAAGAATTTTGACGGTCACACCCGCCTGCGCCAGGGATTCGGCGATCGCCTTGGCCATACATTCGGTCGATTGCCACATGGTCGCATAGGCTACCACCGCTTTGTTGGCCGGTTTCTGCTCGGCCCATTTCCTGTACAGCCCGAGGATAAAGCCCAAGTCCTTGCGCCAGACGGGCCCGTGGTCCGGCGCGATGATTTTGATCTCCCAACCCGTCGCCGCCGTTTTTTCCAGGGTTTTGAGGACCACCGGCGAATAAGGCAAAACGATGTTGGCGTAATACGTGGCGGCTTCGTATTCCAACATATCGGCCGGCAGTTCGTTGGCGAAGCGCTCGAACGTCGCCAGGTGCATGCCGAAGGCGTCCTGTGAAAACAGCAGGCCGTCTTTGGCCAGAAACGTAAACATGGAATCCGGCCAGTGAATCATTCTCGTTTCCATAAAGGTCAGATCCATGTTGCCCAGGGAAAGCGTCTCCCCGTCCCGGACCGCCTGGATCGGATAATCGTTGTGAAGAATATCTCTCAGGGTTTTCACCCCGACGGCGGAGGCAAACACTTTTGAGGGCCGGACCCGCCCGACCACCTCAGAGAGGCATCCGCAATGGTCCTGTTCGGAGTGATTGGAAACAATGTAGCCGATTTTGGACGGGTCGACTACGGACGCGATCCGCGCCAGCATTTCCTCCAGGAAGGGCTTCTTGACGGTGTCGATCAGCGTGATTTTATCCGCCAGAATCAGGTAGGCATTGTACGTGCTGCCGTGGGGCGTGGTATAGCCGTGAAAATCGCGGATCGACCAATCGATGGCGCCCACCCAGTAAACATGGTCGCTGACTTTTATCGCACGATAGATGTGGGTCATAAAATTTTACCTCGGAAAAGGATTTGCCGGAGAATTAATATAAGGTTTAGAGTCGGATCGTCAACCCTTATTTGATCATGGGGAAACCCGCGTCGAAAGCCTTCAGATTTAAAGCACATTTTTCCAAAGGCAGGGTTTTGCGAATCTCTTTTTCAAACATCCGCCGGTCGATGGGCAAAAGACCTGTCCCGGCCAGCGCGCCGATCATGACAATATTGCTCAGCACCGGGTTGCCCAGGGCAAGGCCTGCGGCCGTGGCGTCAAAAAGCCAGTACCGGGCCGTGAGGCGCGTAAAAGCGTCCCGGATCGTTTCTTCGGAAGGATAGTCGCGCTCGCCTGTAATCACACCAATGGGGTCGATCGGACGGGAATTGGAGAGCAGCGAAACATCGGGATTGCCGTAGGCCGTCAGAACGCGGAGGGCTTCCAGCGGTTCCAGCGCCACGATCACATCGGCGCCGCCTCCTGGAATCTGCGGGCTTTTCACGGCGGCGGGAGAAATACGCAGATGGCTCATCACCGACCCGCCACGCTGCGACATGCCGAACGTTTCGCCGATAGTCACGACGTAACCCGCGTCCACCAGCATGCCCGCCAGCGTTCGGGACGCCAGGACATTGCCCTGTCCGCCCACGCCGGTGAGAATCAGGTTGAGGGTGACTTTTTGAGATTTTGGTTTCATGGGTTTAATCCCCCCGTAAAAAACGGTTTCAATAATGAGACCGTTCATAATAACCTAAAGGCGACGCGAGGTCACAAGACCGTTTTCTGCATTTTTATGATCGCTTTTTGCGGACAAACCGAAGCGCAGACACCGCAGCCGGCACAGACCACCTCGTCAATGGCCGCTTTCTTCTTTTTCCGGTCCCAGACGAGAGCCGGGCAGCGGAAAATCCTTGTGCACAGACGGTTGCAGCCACAGGCATCCCCCAGGCACAAGTCTTCTTCCACCTTCATCTCGAATGTTTTTTTCCCCTTTTTTCCAGGGCTGAGGGCGCAGGCCTGTCGCAGAATCAGCGCCTTGAGCGAACCTTTTTCGGCCAGAAAATCAGTCAGAATCTCTCCGGTCGCCGCAAGGTCAAACGGATCGCAAACCACCACCTTCGCGCCGATGGCCCGGCAGATAGCTGCGATATCGACGGACGGAACGCTTTCCTTGAGGGCGTTCACCCCGATCCCGGGATGCGGCTGAAATCCCGTCATGGCCGTTCCCTGATTGTCCAGCACGATGAACGTGATGTCCGCGCGGTTGTGCCGCGCATTGATGAGAGCCGGAATCACCGCGTGATAGAATGTGGAATCGCCGCAGACCGTCAGAATGGGCTTTTTGAATCCGAACGGCCCGAGTTTGGCAAAACCGCTCGCCAGCCCCGTGCCGGACCCCATCGAATGAAGCGTCGGCATGGTCCAGTAGCCGTTGGCCGGCGTGAGCGCCGCCATCGAATAGCAGCCGATGTCGCCGCAGACAAATCCTTCGCGGCCGTCCAGCGCAATGGCGTTGTGAATGCTCCAGAAGGACGCGCGGTGCGGACAGCCGGCGCAGAACGTCTGCTCCCGGGGGGGAAGCAGCGCCGCCGTTTTACGCGCCTCCTCCAGATAGGAAAACGGCAGCGCAGCGCGCTTGATCTTAAAAATCTTCGCCAGGGCGTCCGCCACAATATCGGGGTTGAGCTCCCCCGCCAAAGGAAGCGTCCCGTCGTACTTGCCGAAGAATGTTTTGCCCTCTGAAAGCTTCGGGTCGCCGGCGGCCAGAACCTTGACGTTTTCTTCCAGAAACGCCATCACCTCTTCGACGATCAGAATTTTTCCGGCTCTCTGCAGATGTCTGGACACCAGGCGCGGCGGCAGAGGCCAGGTGGTCCCGAGCTTCAAAATGCCCACCCGCTTTTGAAGGCCCAGCATTTCAACCGCTTCGGCTGCGTAAAGAAAACAGGCGCTGGCCGTGATGATGAGCAGATCGGGCCGGGCCGGGCCCGTGTAACGGTTGAACGGGCTTTTTTCGAAAAGGGCGTGAACGGTTTTGAGCTTTTCCCGGCGGAGCAGATGCTTGGCCACCACCGGCGTGCTGATCATCGGCCCGGTTTGCGAATCCATAATCGGTCCGTCGCAGCAAAACGCCGCCTTGCGGGTTTTCGCCGGGAATTTTCCGCAAATCACGTTTCCGCTGGCGTGCGACATGCGGGTGACGGAGCGCAGCATCACGACGTTGCCGATTGCTTCGGAGAGATCAAAAGCCCATTTCGTCATGTCTTTGGCTTCCTGAAAATCCGCCGGCTCCAGAAGCGGCATCTCCAGCATGCCGGCAAAGTAGCGCGACTCCCCTTCGTTGACGCTGGAAAGCGCTCCCGGGTCTTCGCAGGAAACCAGAACGAGGCCGCCGCGGGTTCCCGAGGCTGTCAGGTGCAGCAGAAAGTCCGACGCCACATTCACGCCGTTCTGCTTCATGACCGCCATCGAACGCAGCCCCGCGAAAGACGCGGCCGCCGCCACCTCAAGCGCGACTTTTTCGTTGACCGACCACTCCACGTATAGATGACGCTCGCGGGCCACCATCGCGAGTGATTCGATCACCTCGGAAGAAGGCGTGCCGGGGTATCCGGTCGCCACGGACACTCCCGCTTCCAACGCGCCTCGGGCGATGGCTTCATTTCCCAGAAACAAAACTCTGGATCCGGCCGGTGCAAGCAATCTGGTCATTGGGCGCCCCTCTTTTTCAACACAGGCCTCGCTTCCTCTTCAGGCAATTCCTTTAAATATTTTTTTACAACCGGATCGTCCGGGTTCAAATACAGCAAATTCTCCGGCGATCGACTTTTGACAATGATGCGGGCCAGCGCTTTTTTCTTTTTTTCCGCCGCTGCGCTTTTCAGTTCGTGAAGCGCCTCTTGCGGTGTTTTGCGAAATTCCAGAACCCCCCGGCTGCGCGCCAGCGAAACAAGTTTTTTCCCCGTTTCGCTACGGACAATCACCTGGTTCCAACCCCGCATTTCCCCGGGGTTCCGGCCATAGCGGGCGGCGCCGACGGACAGATCGGCAAACTCCGCCGTGGAATCGACGCAGTAGCGGCAGGCCTCGCGCACGCAGGCGTCCACCTCGGCCATCGGCACATTCACTGCGCCTTCCGCCGTGCTGAGCTCGAGAATGTTTTTCCCCGCCGGAATGTCCATGCCGATAAGATTTTCCGCGGAAAGTTGATATTTTTCCAGAAGATTTTGAAAATGTTCGAGCGCGAACGTCCAGCCGCAAAACAAACCAATCACCAGCGAAAGCGTTTTACCCCTGTGGTATCCGTCAATCTTTGCCGTCCTGATTCTGGCCAGCGCGAGCGCCTGGCAGGGCGTGGCCACGACGCCGATTCTGCGGCCTTCGTCTTTCGGCGCCCGGTGGAACGCGGCGACGGTCGGCGCCGCCCAAAAGCGGCTTCGGGCATAGTCCGCAAGCGCTCCCGCGTCGTCGATCATATGTCCTTCGGGCGCCCGTTCACTCAGACGGCCGGAAACAATCGCCGCATCGATCCATCCTTCGGCCATCGCCAGCCTCAGGAGCGCCGTCACTGTGCCGCCATGCTGAGAGCGGGCCCGCAGTCCAGCATCCTTCGCGCGCGCGATCCAAAACTCCTTCACCGGACCGATCTCGTCGGTCGCGTCCAAAGCGTCAAAAAGACTTTCCCGAAGAAGCGGCAGATCGGAAGGCGTTCGGGGGCAAAAGGCGCGGCACTTGCCGTCGGGCAGGTCACAGTCGAAAAGCTGAACGGTTCGGTCTTTGTAAATCACCTGATAAGGACAGAGCCCCACGCACGCTCCGCAGCCGGTGCAGAGGCTTTGGTCCAGAACATCTTTTTTCAGCCTGGACTGGCTGCTTCGTTTTTTTCCCATCAATGAACGCCCTTGGCCGCGCTTCCGTCCACCAGCAGATTCACACCGTTGATGTAGGCGGCCTGTTCCGATGCGAGAAACGCCACGGCGTTTCCAATTTCTTCCGGCCGGCCCAGTCTTCCGGCGGGAATGGCGGCGGCCGTTTCGGTAAAATACTGTTCGACGGAGATCCGCCGCGCTCGGGCGCGCGTTTGCGCAAGCTCCTCCTGCCTTCGGGTTCGAATGTGGCCGGGGCACACGGTGTTTACCGTAATATTGTATTTTGCGTACTGGTTGGCCAGCACTTTGGCAAGGCCGCCGATGCCGGGGCGAACCGCGGAAGAGAGCAGCAGTTCATCGATGGGCTGTTTGGCGACGATCGAATTGATGGTGATGATCCTGCCCCATTCCTGCCGCACCATCACGGGCAGCACGGCGCGGGTCAGACGCACCACGCTCATCAGCGTGAGTTCATGGCCCCTGAGCCAGTCTTCGTCGGTCAGGGCGAGTATGTCGCCCGCCGGAGGACCGCCTGCGTTGTTGACCAGAATATGAACCGCACCGAAGCGCTGTTCGGCTTCCGACACCAGATGGCTGATGTCTTGGGGTTTTGTAACATCGGCTTTCACGGGAAGAACAACCGAGCCGCTTTCTTCACGCAGCTCCCGAGCCGTTTGCGTAATTGCCTCTTCGCTCCTGGAGCAGATCACGACCGTCGCCCCCTCCAGCGCCAGCTGGCGCGCCGCTGCCCTGCCCAGTCCCTGGCTTGCCGCGGCGACGATGGCTATTTTATTTTGCAGTCCTAAATTCATAAAACCTCCGGGTCTTTCCGGCGCGCGGCCGTTTCCCGCAAAAGCGGGATCACACGATGGCGCGGGAGACGGTATCACTCAATCCTCTGGCGGCGGCATTCAACTGCTGTGTGACGGCCTTGAACTGGGACAGGGAACCGGTCAACTGCGCCGCGCCGGCGTTCAGTTCGGCCATGGCCTCGCTGATCTGCCGGGAACCCAGAGACTGGAAGCGCATGCCTTCATTGACCTTGTCGAATTCCGGGCTGAGATTGGCCACCCGGTCGATGACCTGTGTGAGCTGCATCGTGGCCTCTCCGGCGGAGCCGACCCCGCGGGCAACCTCTTCTCGAAAATGGTCCATCTCCCGGACGCCATCCACGACCGAGGCCTGCATTTCAGCGATGATGTCCGAAATATCCAGCGTCGCAATGGCGGTTTCATTGGCCAGCCGCCCGATTTCCCGCGCAACGACGGAAAAGCCTCTTCCGTATTCTCCCGCTTTTTCCGCTTCGATGGCGGCGTTGAGCGACAGGAGATTCGTCTGATCCGAAATTTTGGTAATCGTCGCGATGATGCTGTCGATGCTTGCCGCCTTCCGGCGCATCAACGCGAGTTTTTCCGAGATGCTGTCCGTTCCCACCGAGAGGCTTTGCATGGCACCCTGCAAACCGGAAAGGCTCGCCTGCCCGGCATTGGCCAGCCGGGACGCCTCACCGGCGGCATTTCTCACGCTCTCCATGGTTCCGGCCAGCTCCTGAGACGTCGCCGAAATCTGACTGGAAGAAACCCCCACCTGCGCCACATTTCCTTCGAGGCTTTTCATCGCCGCTTCCTGCCGGTCCGATGCCGAAACGATGGAGGCCGTGGTTGCGTTGAGAGTATCAACCGCCTCCCGAATCCGGATGGTCTGCTCCCGAATGCTTCGTGTCATTTTGCTGATGGAGAGGCTGAGCAGACCCACTTCATTGCGGCCGCCGCCGGCGTCGATCTGTACGCGCAGATCTCCTTTGGCGACGCTGTCCGCCGCGCCGGTCAGCTTTTCCATCGGCTTGCCTATCAGGTTTCGCGTCAGGAAATAGACGAGCAGCGCGACGGCGACGGCGACCAGAAGCATGCTGATGAACAATTTGAACAGCAAAGCAAAAATGTCGGAGAGCACCTCATCGTAGTTCCGGCAAAAAACGATATACCAGCTGTCCTCCATGTGAAACTGGGCCGTGGTCAGCTTTTCCACATAGTAGGCCTTGACGGTGCCCGCAAAGTCGGACAGAAAGTAAGATTCACCGGCGGCAATCTTGTCCATCACGGGTTTCACGAGGGCCGGGCCTTTCTGATTGAGAATCAGCGATTTTTGCGGATGGGAAATGATCATGCCGTCGTGATCGATCATCGAGAGGTAGCCGGTCGCGCCGATGACGGATTTTTCAACAAAAAACTCCGTGAAATAATCCATTCTCGGCGCAACAACGGTCGCGCCGATAACCTCGCCTTCATGCTCGATGGGAGCGGCGACGACAAAAATGGGATTTCCTCTGAAAATGCTGGGATATACCTCGCTGATGAAGTACGGTTCCCCCTCGAAAACACTCTTGATGTAGCTGAATCCGGGGCCGCATTTCCCGATCGTTTTGCCTCCCACCGTATCAATGAAGAAATTTCCATTGCCGATGATTCTTTCTTCCCCCTGAACGTCCACGGCAATCGTCCGGCCCGGGGCCAGCTTTACGGCAAGGGGAATGTTTTCATAATAGGAATAACGCGCGTGCGCCTCAGACAGGTATTTTTGCGCGTCCGCTCTTTTCTGCGGGTCGGAAGGCGAAAGAGTGACGGCAATAATCCTCGGATCGCGGGCAATGGTTTGCGCCGTGCGGATCTGCTCCTCCAGCCACCGTATGAGCGCCTGATTTGTTTTCCTGGTAACCGCCTCGGCAAGCTCGTAATTGGTTTTCAGGGCTTCCGGTTTGCCCAGGTGGTACGCGACAAACCCGAAGGCAAGAAAAAGCAGCAATATGGCCGGGATCAGCAACAGAAGATACTGCATGGAAATCTTCCGCGAATTGTATTTCCTGATCAATGGGTTCAGCATCCGCATTTTCGCTCATCCCCGGGCTGTTTTCTGGCGCAAAACCTTTTCTCTGGATACCCTATTGCCGATAATTTATCAACATTTTCCACGCACAGGACGGAATCCCCCGCCGCGCAACAGGCGCTGGATGAGATCAGGAAAAACAGAGGGAGCCTCTATGATGAAAACGTCGTCGACGCCCGTCCGACACTGTTTCAAGACAAAGGGTTTCAATTCCGAAGGTGACGGATTCGATGCAACGGCCGGAAAGGAACCGCCAGAGGGCCTGTCCGTTTCTCAAGGCTGGAGCGAAATCATTTTCAAGGGACGGCCGTAAATTTCCTGACCGAGTTGCACGGCCACCTCTTTGATGGAGAATATTTCTTTCGATGAAAACTTCAATTTCCCATCTGTTTTTTCAGCCGTCACGGAAAAGCCGGTGGCCGCGTTGCAGCCGTGCATCCTGCGGGAGGCGGGAAAACGTCGCTCGGGTTTGTTGTCGTATTCCGGCGAGGTCGTATCCACCAGCCCGTCGAACGATGAAATCTTGATCGTGTATCCCCTGTTTTTCAGGCCTGCGGACAGGTGATCCAGCATGCGGGAAACCTTGTCGTACGGCCGGATTTTTTCAAACATGAACCAGAGGGTGACTCTTTGATGCGTGGTCATGGGGGGGAACATCCGGATCAATAAGAATTTCGCTGGAGGTTCCGCCGTGTTCCACTCTGCCGTCGAAATCTCCGAAAAAACGTATTCCAAATGCGTCCACTCTCTCACCGCTGGCCCCGAATTTAAATTTTAATACTTGCATACCCTCTCTTTTCCGGCGGTAATCTCAAAGCGTCTTTTTTTCTCCCGCCACGCACGCACATATCACATGTCGTAGTCAGTCACAGCAGTTTTTTCCCGGTCACGGGGTTTTTGCTCCCGCCCAAGATCGGCCAACCGACCGACCGGCACATGAAGGAAATAGATCAAGCGCGCGAAAAGATTTGAAATATCGAACCAATAATCCTGCGCCTGGCGCGAGGCCGCATCGTCACGTTCAAAATGGCGCGCCCGCAGGGATTCCATCATCGGACCGCGATCTTCCGTGAGCCAGAATCAGGACTGCAACAAACAACCGCGACGTTTGAATCGTATATTGATTATGCATGGGCGAACCATAAAAAAACCCGGTTTCGGATGTCAAGAAAATACTGTGGTTTACTTGCGGGACTTTCCTGAAGAGGGGGAATGATTTCTCAAAAGCTCGGCAAATTGTTCGGGGGGAACGGGCAAGCTGAAGTGAAACCCCTGTATTTCATCGCAGGCATGCTCCTGAAGGAAGGTCATCTGTTCCGCCGTTTCCACCCCTTCGGCGACGACCGTAAGGCTTAACATCCGCCCCATGGAAATGATGGCCCTGGCAATCGCCTTATCTTCGGGATTCGCCAGGATGTTCCGCATGAAAGACCGGTCTATCTTCAAGGTGTCGATGGGATAATGCCTTATCTGCGCCAGAGAGGAATACCCTGTCCCAAAATCATCTATCGCGAGGCGCACGCCCAGTTCCTTGATTTTGCCGAGAACAGCGATACGGGCGGGATGACGCATGACCACGCTTTCAGTAATTTCCAGTTCCAACAGACGGGGTTCCAGCCCGGATTCATCGATCGCCCTTTGAATATCGTCAATCAGATGGTCATCGGTGAGCTGGCGCGCGGATAAGTTGACGGACACGCATATGGGAGGAAGCCCCATTTTTTGCCAGGCTACATTCTGGAGGCAGGCGGTTTTTAAAACCCACCGGCCGATAGGAACGATCATTCCCATTTCTTCCGCCGCCGGAATGAATCGTGTCGGCGTTACGATGCCCAGATCGGGATTGTTCCAGCGCAGCAAAGCTTCAACACCGGTAATTTCGGCCGTCTTGACGTCTAGTCTGGCCTGGTATTGCAGAAAAAATTCATTTCTTTCCAGCGCGAAACGCAAATGGGTTTCTATCGACAACCGCTCGATGGATTGCGTTTTAATATCCGTCGAGTAGAGTTTGTAGTTGTTCTTGCCGTCCTCCTTGGCGCAATACATGGCGATATCGGCATTTTTCATCAGCGATTGTTCGTCTTCACCATCCTTCGGGTAGCTGCTGACGCCGATGCTGGCCGTGACACGGCATTCCTCACCCATGATCGTTATCGGTTGCAAGACGGCGGATAGAATCTTCCGGGCAACCGTTGTAACGTAACTCAAATCTTCTATCTCTTCGATCAAAACAACGAATTCATCCCCGCCCAGGCGGGCGATAGTGTCCACCGTGCGCAGCGTCTGTTTGAAGCGTGCGGCGACTTCCCGGAGCAACTGGTCGCCCGCGTCGTGTCCCAGCGTGTCATTGATCATCTTGAAGCGGTCCAGATCGATGAAGAAAACGGCAAACATTCTTCCGTAGCGCTTCGCCGATTGGATGGCATGCTGGAGGATCTGGTTGAAAAGGACGCGGTTGGGCAAACCCGTCAACCCGTCATGCGTCGCCAGATACCGGATCTGCTCCTCGGATTTTTTGCGTTCGGTGATGTCGTGGCCCACACCGCGAAATTCGCAGATTTTGCCGGCCTGATCCCGCACGGGAAGAATGGAAATCTCCGCGAAGGTCCGTCTGCCGTCCTTCCGGACAAACTCCAGGGGATAATTTTTCACCGGCCTGCCTGTTTTATACACCTGGTGAAACGTATCGTAAATCCGGTCCGCTTCCTTCTCATCGAAGAAGACGCGGAAATTGACGGGGGCCGACGAATCGGGGAAATATTCCAAATCACGGGAAATGGCGCCGTTGACAAAAACAAGGTCGCCGGACAGATTGGTTTCAAAATACCATTCGTCAATCTCCTCCATAACCGTCCGGTATCTCTCCTCGGAGCGCCGCAGGGCTTCCTCCAGAAGTTTTGTTCCGTAATGTCCCGTCCGATGCCGCGAAAACCGATGATCTCGCTCTTCGGGTTGCACAGGGGAAACCCGGCAATTTCAGCATAGCGCATCGATCCGTCCTTACGCGCGTATTTGTAAAAAACGCCTCTCACCGGCTTTCCAGTCGTGTAAATTTTACCGAAGGCATCATAGAGAATTTTGGTGTCTTCTTCATCCACCTGCTTGCGGAAGGTTTGACCGATCAGCTCTTCCTTCTGGTATCCCATCAAACGGCACGCGGCGTCGTTCATAAAAGTGTAGTTCCCGGCAATATCGACCTCAAAATAGGCGTTGTCCATTTCTTCCAGAATCGTCCGGTATCTTTCCTCCGACTGGCGCAGGGCCTCCTCTGCCTGTTTGAGCCCGGTTCTGTCCCGCAGGATTCCCCGAAAAGCGACGGTCCGGCCGGCCTCGTTTTTGATGGGCGTGATGGAACTTTCAATGGATTTTCGAACCCTATCTTTCGTGATGATTTCATACTGGACGTCTTTTTCCGATTTTCCCGTTTTGAAAACGCGGTTGTAGAACGCAAACACCTTCGCCGCATTTTCTTCATCCACCAACCGGCGGTAATTCAAGCCCGCCAGCTCATCTCTTGCATATCCCTGCATGCGGCACAAAGACTCGTTGAAAAAGAGAAGGTTGCCTTTAAGATCAATCTCCGCATACCCGTCTTCGATATTTTCCAGGATGTTCCGGTATTTCTCTTCACTCTGACGAATAATCATTTCCATCCGCTTGGGTTCGGTGACGTCCATGAAACTGCCGAGCGCGGCTGGTTTTCCTTCGTAGGGAATGGAAGTCACCCTTTCGAGAATCCACATGATTTCGCCGTTTTTCTTGATAAACCGGTATTCATAAGGCTCGGATCGCTCCCCCTTCAACGCCGCAATCGCGTTTTTTCTGGTTTGATCCCGGTCTTCCGGATGAATGTATTCGAAGGAATTCCGGTGAATCAACTCCTCGTTCGAATAGCCGGTAATGGTCTTGTACAGGGAACTGCAATAGACGAATCTGCCGTCTTGAACGATGTAAATCGCGACGCCGACGGCGGACAGGATGTCTTTGGAAATTGTTGAAAAATCGATTGTGTGCAAACGTCCGGCGCTGCCGGATGAAACATCCGGTTTGGATGGAGCTTTTGCTTTTCGCCTGCCTGTTGATTTTTTTTGGGCAACAGTTCCGGATGAATGGTTTCTTCTGGAGTTAACTGCCATCGACTCCCAACCTCCCCATTTCAAACCTGAGCGGCGGAAGAATTCCTTCGAGGCTAGACATAGCATAAATACGAAAGCAAATGAAATAAAATCTTCCTTGTTTTACCTATTCGTCTTGCCGGCGCAGGAGACTGTGTCACAATTCCTATTTTGTCATCTATGGAAGCGAAGCGCGACCCGGAATCCATTATTATTAAAAGACTATGGATTCCCGCCAGGAGATTGTGGGAAACGACAGAGCAAACTTGGATTCCCGCCCCCCGACTTCTCGAGAGCAGGCTTCTCGGAAATAACGGCTTTTGACCATTCTGACACAACCTCGCAGGCCGGCATCCGGCTACAAAGGAACTGGTTTCCGCTTCCGCGGGGACAACGCCCCGGCGCCCGCCGTTCACCCTTCCCTTCGATCGCTGGAGGCAGGGTTGGAAGTTACTTTCAGACAATAAAAAAGCACCCAAGAAAATATCTTAAGTGCTTGATTTTATTTGGTAGCGGGGAGAGGATTTGAACCTCTGACCTTTGGGTTATGAGCCCAACGAGCTACCAAACTGCTCCACCCCGCGATAAAATCCCTGTAAGATGGTGACCTTAAAACATCATCTCCTTTGTTTGTCAAGGGGTTATTTGGTAAGCTTGCCTGAAAAACGGCGTTTATGTTATCAGGTACCCCATGAACCGATAGATTAGCTTCGCCGCCATGAAATCCGGCGCGACGATGCCGGGCAGAGGGGACAGTTCGACCACGTCAAACCCGCGCACACTGCATTTGCGAGACACCAGCCGAAGCAGGCCGAGCACGTCACGCCAAAAAAGGCCGCCCGGTTCAGGCGTTCCGGTGGCGGGCATGACAGAAGGATCAAAAACGTCCAGATCAATCGTTACATAGACGTCGCCCTCGATTTGTCCGGCTATCGTTTCGGCCCAGTTTTGATGCTCGAAAACATAGTCCGCCGAATACGATTTGACCTTGCTCGTGGGAAGGAAGTCCCCTTCCTCTTTGCTCATGCTGCGGATGCCGACCTGAACCAGATCACAAAATCCGGCGATCTGTCTGGCCACGCAGGCATGATTATAGGGCGACTCCTGATAACTGTCGCGCAAATCCGCATGCGCGTCAAATTGCAGGACCGTCAACTTCGGATATTTCTCCGCAACCGCCTGCACCGCTCCCAGCGTAATACTGTGCTCGCCGCCCAGCATGACAGGGATTTTCTCCCGGGCAACGATCCGCCTGATTTTTTTGCGCACGGCGCCGATCATATATTTCGGTCCGCGGGCGTCCACGTCCACCGGCGCGGCGGTATGGATGCCGGCCTGATACGTTTCCTGCTTCAGTTCTTCATCATAGAGCTCCATATTGGCGGACGCTTCGATAATGGCTGACGGACCCCGGCGGCTGCCGGGCTGATAGGTCGAGGTCAGATCGTAGGGAACGGAAACGACTACAAATCGCGCGTTGCCGAGTGAACATTCGGGGGTTATTCCGCCAAAATTCATAATGTCTATAATCTCTCTTTTTTTGTAGAAGTTGACGCTTCCTAGCACGAAGAAGCGGGGATGTCCAGTTTTTCACCGAATGATTCCCGCCGGTTCCCCAGACCGACCGGGTAATTCCCCATGAAGAATTGGCCGTCTTCGTAATATAAAAACGAGTTGTGGAAGATCCAGTCACCGAGCGCCGCAAAGGTTTTTCTCCGGTCTTCTCCGTCCAGATAACGCAGCACGGGCACATGGCAATGCCCGAGAATCACCGTATCAAACTCTTTGAACAGTTTTTGCGCGGCGCGGGCAAACATTTTTTCAACCAGAACCTCCCCGTCTTCAAGAGTTACAGTTTTGCTGGTTGCCGAGCTGAAGCCGGCAATCGCCCATAAGACGGGCGCGGGAATAAGGCGCTGGAAATGATAAAAAGCCCGGCTGCGCAAAATCTTCCTCAACGCGAGGTAAAGAACATTTTTCTCGTCCAGCGTGTCGCCGTGGGCGATAAACGCACGACCGTGATCCAATTCAATCGCCGCCGATTCCTCGATGACGTCCATTCCCAGCATGTCGTGAAAATATTCCCGCATGAAAAAATCATGGTTTCCTTCGCACAAATGAATGCGGACGCCTCTTTGCTGCAACTCCACCAGCTTGCGAATGACCTGCTGGAATTCCGGGTAAATACGGTCGGGACGGCAAAACCAAAAATCAAAAAAATCGCCGAGAATATACAAATCATCAATGGCCGTGTTGACGCGACCCGCTTTTTCATCGCCGGCCAGGAACCGCACCCTGCCTTCCCCGAGCTCGGTCAAAAAACGGATCAGGCAGCCATAGCGCTCATCGGCCGCGCGCTTCAAGTGCGCATCGGATAGAAAAACAGCTTTCATTGTCAAATTCTCAAAAAATTGGGGCAGTGGTCAATTTTTATAATAACCGGTTGGAAGCCTCTCCTGCCCCCGCAAGAGAAGCCGCAACGGTTTCCTGACTGCGGCGCTTTTGGTTATAGCCAAAGCAGGGCGCGCCTTTAGACGCGTCACTTTTCACCCTGCATGAGTGTTCGGCGGGTCTAATAACCTAGCCACCTAACCACCTAAAGGTGGCGCGAGGCGGCGCGAGGTCACAAGCGACCCGCACTACATTATTGGTTTGAAAAATCCCCAACCGGCTTCCTTGTGCGCAACCATGATGGATTTTACAGCGTCTGTCAAATAAAATTCATGAGTAATTGATTCTTGTTTTGTCCGGTATTTTTTGCTAACTATCCGGAGGCGCCGGATTTACGGGCCTAAAAGGAAATCACGTGCACAACAAAAACATGAGCGGCAACCGAACCGCTGTTTCACGCGCCAGAGAAGTTCTGAAAATCGAAGCGCAGAGTATTTTGAATCTGGTTCATAAGATCAACGGGAATTTTTCCCGCGCCGTCGATTTGATCTTTCAGTGCAAGGGGCGTGTCATCATCACGGGCATCGGCAAATCCGGCCTGATCGGGCGGAAAATCGTCGCCACACTGACCAGCACGGGAACGCAGGCGCTTTTCCTCCATCCGGTGGAAGGCATTCACGGCGACCTGGGCATCGTCACCAAAAAAGACATTCTGCTGGCCATTTCCAACAGCGGTGAAACGCGGGAGCTGCTGCCGATCATCAGCTCGGTCAAAAAAATCGGCGCGCCGATCATCTCCTTTACCGGCATTTTGTCTTCAACGCTCGCCAAAAGCAGCGACATCGTTATTGACGTGTCCGTGGAAAAGGAAGCCTGCCCTTTCGGCCTGGCGCCGACCTCCAGCTCCACCGCCGCGCTGGCCATGGGAGACGCGCTGGCCATCGCGCTCATCGACAAACGGAAATTCCGGGAAAAGGATTTTTACAAGTTCCACCCCGGCGGCTCCTTGGGCGCCAGGCTTCGGGCAAGCGTCCGGGACGCCATGATCACGGGGGACAGAATCCCGCGTGTAACCACCGGAGCGCCGGCCCGGCAGGCAATCGAAGTGATCGACCGGATGAATGTCGGTTTTGTGCTGGTGACGGATAAAAAGAACCACCTGATCGGAATTCTGACCGATGGAGACGTGCGCCGGATCGTCAGCCGGGGATCGTCCTTTGAAGGCCTGACGATTGACCGCGTCATGACGTCCAACCCGAAAACCATCGATGAAAAAGCGTCGCTGGCGGAAACCGTCGAGTTCATGCAGAAAAAAGAAATAACCTCTCTGGCCGTGGTCAATGAAAAGAAAAAATTAAAAGGCTACGTCCATCTGCACGATATTTTCGGCCGGGGCGGCTCGGTCAATATCTCTTTAACCTGACAAACATCAGAGGGATGGCTATGGCCCTGTACGAATTTGAAGGGAAAAAACCGCAGATTCCGTCCGATTCTTTCGTTCACCCCGCCGCGGTCCTGATCGGCGACGTCCGCCTCGGCCACGAATGTCTGATCGCGCCGGGAGTTTCCATCCGCGCGGACTTCGGTCCGGTCATCATCGGCGACCGGTCCAGCGTGCAGGACAACTCCGTCATTCATGTCTATCCCGGCTCCGAGTCCGTCATCGGCAATGACGTCACCGTGGCGCATGGCGTCATTCTGCATGACGTCCACATCCACGACCGATGCATGATCGGCATCGGCGCCATTATCCTATTCAATGTTGTTTGCGAGGAAGATGTTTTCGTTTCCGTGGGATCGCTGGTTCCAAGAGGCATGCGCGTTCCCGCCGGAAAAATCGTTGCCGGCAATCCCGCCAAAATCACGCGGGAGGTAACGGACAAAGACAAAGCGGCCGCGAAAGACGGCATCGAAGCCTACCGTTACCTCTGCCGGCAATACCTGGCCACGATGAAAACAATCACGGAACCGTTATAAGGAAATCTTTTTCTTTACGGCGTAATCCTGCCGTTCTTGTCTATCGCATGGGTGACACTACCCGCGTCATGTTTCGCGGTTGCCGTCCAGTTATCGATGGTATCATTCGTAATATCGAGCGTTACATCACCGGAGTTATAAAACTTCTGGGAGTGCATTTCGTCAATTCCGCAAGATTTCGCATCCGCTTCAGCGGCAAAATAAACCTGACAGGACAAAGAAAGACGGGGAACAGACCCTTAACAAAATGCGGAAAATCACTTTCATACAAAAAGGTGATTTTCACCCGATTAAACCATTTTGGCCGCAACTATTTGTCATCCCCATCTTTTTCCAATAAAACGCCACGAAAAAATACCAAGAGCCACCCCCAGCATGTTGGCGAGGACATCGGGGATTGAAAACATTCTCCCGGGAATAAAGTACTGTCCCACTTCCAATAACAGACCCAGAAGGATCATGGAGAGCGCGGCAAAGAGCGCTATCCGCCGATCGGCAAAACCCATGACCGGCAAGAGCGCCAGCCATGCGTATGCCGCACAATGATAGACTTTATCCGCGTTCCGGAAATCGACCGGTAACTCCACCCGGGGCACAAGCGATAGAAAAACGACCGAGCAAACCGAGACGCCCCAGAGAAATAGGATCGGACCCGACCGGATGCCGGATGTTGTGCCTTGATTGCTTTTCATTGATTTCGATAAAAGAAGAAAAGGGATTAACCGTGAGAGGATAATCCCTGATGTTTAAATGGTAGGCGGTGCTGGGATTGAACCAGCGACTTCTACCGTGTGAAGGTAGCACTCTCCCGCTGAGTTAACCGCCCAATTGCCGTGTGCTATAGCTTAAAGTTTCCCCCGTTTCAAGCAAAAACACTCTTTGTCAGAAAGAGTGTTTAGTGGCTCAAAAAAGAAATGCCGCCCGCCCTTCCGCCATCGATGTTTCTATGGCGGAAGGGCTCAGGCGGCTCTTTCAGCCAAACGCTGGAGGGTCTCGCTTACAGCATTTCAAAAATACCCGCCGCGCCCATACCGCCGCCGATACACATGGAAACAATACCACGCTTTGAACCGCGGCGCTTCATTTCGTGCAGAAGCTGTGCGGTCAGCTTGGCTCCGGTGCATCCCAGCGGGTGGCCGATGGCAATCGCGCCGCCGTTGGGGTTGATGTCACCCGCCCAATAGCGGTCTTCGATCCCGACCACGCGGCAGGAATAAATTGCCTGTGACGCAAAGGCTTCATTGATTTCATACACATCAATGTCTTTTGTCGTCAAACCGGCCATCTTCAGAACTTTGGGAATCGCCACGGACGGGCCGACACCCATTTCTTCCGCCAAGCATCCAGCCACTGCGTAATGGGTCAGTTTGGCAATCGGTTTCAGACCATATTCCTTTGCTTTTTCCGGCGTCATCAGCATAGAGAAAGCTGCGCCATCGGTCATCTGCGAAGAGTTGGCCGCCGTCACGGAACCGCCTGCCTTGAAGGGCGATTTCAATCTGGCCATGTTTTCGATCGTTGCCGGCCAACGCACACCGTCATCCGTGTCAAACGTCACGTATTCGCGAACGCGCTTGCCGTTCTTTTTTGCATACTTCACGGCCCGGATGGGAATAATTTCTTCCTTGAACTTGCCTGCCTTGATGGCTTCATAAGCGCGGCGGTTGCTTTCCACACCCATCTTATCCTGATCTTCACGCGAAATGTTATGATTCATCGCGACGTTTTCCGCGGTGTTGCCCATGTTGATATAGACATTGGGCATGCTGCCGTCGAATTTCCAATCCGGATGCGGACGCATGGCGGAGCCGCCCATCGGAATGTGCGTCATGGTTTCACAGCCGCCGGCAATAATGACTTCCGACCAGCCGGCGCGAATCTTGGCCGTCGCGTCGGCGATCGCCTGAAGACCGGACGCGCAGAAACGGTTGACGGTCATACCGGAAACGGAAATCGGAAGCCCCGCTCCCATCGCCAGAACTCTTCCCAGATTCATACCTTGCTCACACTCCGGGAAGGCACAGCCAACGATCAAATCATCTATTTCTTCAGGCTTCACCTGCGGCACTCTGGCCAGCAAACCTTTGAGTACCTGGATACTAAACTCATCCGCTCGGGTAGCGGCAAGACCACCCCTTCTGCGGGCGCCTGGACTTCTTACGGATTCAACAATTACAGCATCGCTCATGATTATCCTCCTTCATTTCTAGAAGGCGCGGAGGCTTCTATCCGGCCGCCGCGCACGTTGTTTCATTAAATTAGTTGCGCAGAGGCTTGCCCTTGGTCAGCATATGCATAATGCGCTCATGCGTTTTTGTCTCGCCCATCAGGCTGAGGAAACCTTCTCTTTCCAGATCAAGGATTTCCTGCTCGGTGACATACGTGCCTTCCGCGCAGTCGCCGCCGGAGAGAACATAAGCCACTTTTCTCGACACGACGAGATCGAAATCGGAGATAAAGTTGCCATAGCGCATATTCATCAGAATCGCGTCCGCCAAACCGCGGAAGTTCTCGCCCATCACTGGAATCAGAGCGGGTCTGGGCGGTTTGTAACCGGTCATCGTCAGGGCCTTCACGATCTGTTTGGCTTCGTAGATCTGCTGATCGCGGCTCATGTTGATGGCTTCCGTCTTGCGGATGTAGCCCAGTTCTATAGCTTCCATCGCGCTGGTAGCAACCTTTGCCATCGCGATATTTTCAAACGCTTTGGCCATATGGTACTGCATATTCAGACCGGCTTCCACAACGCCGTCCGGAATGCCTTCCGTCACACGCACCAGAATTTCCTTGCAGCCGCCGCCCGCGGGCAGCACACCGACGCCGACTTCCACAAGACCCATGTAGGTCTCGCCGTTCGGCAGACAACGGGCGCCGTGCATGGCGATTTCGCAGCCGCCGCCCAGCGCCAGACCGGCGGGCGCCGTCACAACCGGCTTGGAGAGGTACTTCATTCTCATATTGCCGTTCTGCAGGGCTTCGATGCTCTTTTCGAGGAGATCCCATTCGCCTTTCTGTGCAGCCACCAGGACCGCGAAAACGTTGGCGCCCGCGGAGAAAGCACGCTCGTCGTGGTTGGCGATCACCAACCCGTCAAAATCTTTCTCGACGATATCGCAGGAAGCGTGAAGCATCTCATTCAAGGGCTCGTCAATCGAATTCATCTTGGTGTGGAATTCCAGACAGGCCACGCCATCACCGATGTCAATGAGGCTGGCGCTTTCATTTTCTTTAACAATCTTTTTGCGGCTTTTCAGATCGGGCAACAGGATGATTTTGGAATTTTCGTCAATCTTGGCATAGCCCTTCTTTTCAAAGTCGTAGTAATACTTGCCGTCTGCTTTGGTTGCATAAAAAGATTCGCAACCTTTTTTCAGCATTTCATCGATTTTCTTGGGGGCTTTCAATTTCAGCTTCTTCATGACCTCGATGGCTTCTTTGACGCCGACGGCATCCCACATTTCAAAAGGACCCAGCTTGTTGTTGTAGCCCCATTTCATGGCGTTATCGATGGCCATGATATCATCGCATATTTCACCGATCCGGTTGGCCGAATAGATGAATGTCATGCACAAGTACGCGCGCGCGAAATCGCCAGCCTTGTCGTCCGCGTTGAAGACATGCTTAACGGAGCCGGCGACATTTTCCATCTTCTTTGCGGCGCTGATGGAATCAAACTTCGGTCTGCCGGCCGGCACATATTCCATCGTATCGATGTCCAGCATCAACTTGACTCTCTTGCCTGCGGCATCCTTGGTTTTTTTGTAATAGCCCTGCTTGGTTTTATTGCCCAGCCATTTATTGGCAATCATTTTATCCATAAAAGGAGCCGCCTTGAACGTATCGCGTGCTTCATCGTCCGGAACGGCATCATACAGATTCTTGGCGACATGGTATCCCACGTCGAGACCGACGAGATCCATCGTCCCGAAAACGGCCGTGCCCGGATGGCCGAGGGCCCTACCGACGATCGCGTCCACTTCGTCAATTTTCAGCTTCTTTTCCAACATCAGATTAACGCAGTTAGACAGATCAAAAACCCCGATGCGGTTGCCGACAAAGTTGGGGCGGTCTTTACAGATCACCACGCCCTTGCCCAGGGTTTCCTCGCTGAATTTCACCATATAATCAACAATTGCCTTATCCGTTTCCTCGCCGGGAATAATTTCCATGAGCTTCATGTAGCGCGGAGGATTGAAGAAGTGGGTCCCCAGAAAACGTTTTTTCAGAGCGGGGCCGAACTTCGCGCTGATGTCTTTAATGGGAATGCCGGATGTGTTGGTGGAAACGATACAAGTTGGTTTGATCACTTTCTCCACTTTGGCAAAGAGATCCTGCTTGATCTTGAGGTTCTCGACGACAACCTCGCAGACCCAGTCCGCATCGGCCAGCCAGTTCAAATTGTCCTCAAAGTTCCCGATTTTAACCATGGACGCGTTCTTCTTACTGTAGAAGCTGGCGGGCTTGGACTTGGTAACGGCAGCCAGGCCGTTTGCCGCAAAGCGATTCCGCCATGCCGGGCTTTTTTCCGTCAAGCCTTTTTTCTTGTCATCTTCCGTCAGTTCGAATGGGATGATATCGAGCAGATAGCACTCGATACCGGCATTGGTCAGATGAGCCGCGATGCCCGCACCCATGACTCCCGCACCTAAAACAGCCGCTTTTTTGATCTTCAATGACATTATTCTCCTCCTTCTCTTTCCTTATGAACCGTTAAATTGGTTTACGGCCCATAAATTTGTTTGGGGCCAAGCTGCGCACCCATATTCACCTGCTTACCGCATACAATAACAGACCGCTTACCTGCCGGCCCAGATGTCCCTTTCATGCTTATAAATGGTAGTGATTTCAGGCATTCTTTGGATCCTTTTCCGCTTTCAAGAAAATATCCAATTGCGGCTGAAATTGATTTTGCCCTGCGAATACACCCGGGGCATCAATTCCTGACACTCGGGGGAGGGGAACTCTGATCCCCGAGGGATGACTTTTATCCGGTTACTGACTAAAGGTCATGGTCATTATTAAACCAAACACAGGCGAATGTCAAGGCAAATTAGAAACGATTGGTCAATAAAGATTAAATACCAGCATGAAATTGATTTTATTGATTTTTTGTCATTTTTAAAACCAACAAGGCCAAAATAAAAACATCGTGCCGGTGCATCCGTTATTTTGACCCGGATACCCTCACCCTCCCCCGAAATGTCAATCAATAAAGATTTAACCCCAGTGACCTTATTGTTTTATCTGAAACACGGCGTAGTGGCCATCATACCTGGCAATAAACTGATCGCGCGTTTCCTTTTTCAGAATGTAGTTCAAGGGCGCGATTTTGGCAAAATAATTTTCGCATAGACCGCGTTGAATCAGATCATGACAACTGATATCAGAACCGGGGCGGCCAGGAGACCGGCCAGCCGGCCTGTTTTTTTGCTCAAATATCCGTAAAGCAGCAGAGCCGTGCCGAGGCCAACGCTCAAGTGAATAAAATCGGGAATAATATCGTTGCCGAAATACAAAGGCGCGAGATAGAGAAGAGACAGATTCATCGGGTAGTAAGAAAACCCGGCCCAGGGCGTCTCGTAAAATCCGCCATGAACAAGCCACAGCTTGGGAACGGCCAGGTGATGAATGAGCGCATCGCGGGAAACGGGCGGTGTGAACGCCAGAAGAAATTCAGTCAGGATGAAACCGAAAATAATTGAAACTAGGACAGCTGTAACAAGGGATTCCTGTTTTACCGGCAAATTCTTCATTCAGTGCTGGCCTGCTTTTCCGGACACCGGTCTGCGAGACTGTGTCGCAATTCCTGATTTTGTCATAGATGACAACCAACACATCTGTCATCCTCGAGTGTTCCTGTCGGGGATCCACACCTTTTGTCGGACATCCATTATGGATTCCCGCCAGGGGATCGCGGGAATGACTAAGGAAAGGGGCCCATGCGGGGATGACACATCAAGCTTGGATTCCCGTTCCCCGACTTCCCGGGGTCAGGCTTCGCGAGGCATGACAGCTTTTGAACATTCTGACGCAACTTCCTCCGCCGGCATGACAAAGCTCTCAAAAAATGCGTTATCTCCATCCGGAACAGTTTTAAAACCGTTTCTCCTCTGCCTTAAAACAGTAAAGGAGCCGGGAAATTTTCCCGGCTCCTTTAATAAACACAACCAATCAAAAACGACTCGCGTTAACTACTCTTCTCTTGAATGTTCCCGTTTGTAATTACAAAAGTGTTGTCACTACCGCTGTGTTTTGCAGTTGCCCCTTCACCGTTTGCTCCATCTGTGCTACCAAGCGTAACCTCTTTCGATTTTGTAAATGTTCCACCAGGGCTATCACCACATGCTGTTACTGACGGATTATCAGCTAAGTAAGCCTGACAAGCCGTATACCAATTTTTCAATTCAGCTTTTGCCACCGCATCGTACGATTTCTTTCTGTAGTTCGCAAACCGCGGGATGGCGATGACCGCCAGAATGCCGATGATCGCGACGACGATCATCAACTCAATCAACGTAAAACCCTTCTGTCCTCTTTTTGCTCTGAAATACTTTAACATGGTAACCCTCCTCTTTTAAAATGACGTTTCAATTTTGTTTTTTGCTGCCGTATCCCTGACATAATGCCTATGTTTTTTCAATGTTAATTTTTTTGCCGGTTCACCTCCTCCGAAATTTCCGCACACACCGCGTTCATTACGGGTATATTAAAAGCAATGGATATGCCAGATAGAAAGATTTTTAATTTTCGGCACAAAGATCAAGGCTTTACTAAAATATTTACGACGGAAACCCTCATCAAAACAGGAAATCAGGCAAGAAAGCAGGTCATTTTCACCCGGCATCCGTCAATTTGGCCTATGAGTTGGCAACCGGAAAGCTCATGACTTGCGGAAAGGGAAGAAGTGACAAGAATCAGCGGCGAATAACCGTAGTGCGGCAATCCCGGGTATGACGACGATACAGGGCTTTTTACGGTTTCATCTTTTTGATTGACAACTCAATGTGACTATGGTCATGTGACCATAAAGAAACGAGAGTAAAAATGAGGAGAATGAGCATATGGAACGTATTGTTTCGAAATCGCAATTTAAGCCACGTTCGCTGGAATATTTTCGTCTCATTGAAGAGAGCGGAGAAACAATCATCATTACAGATCGTGGAAAACCGGTGCTGAAGGTCATGCCTTACACTGATAATTTTGAAGATAAATTAAAGGTTTTACGCAATTCTGTTTTGCAGTATGATGATCCCACCCAACCCGTTGCACCGGAAGGTTGGAAGGCGTTGCAATGATCGTTTTAGACACGCATGCCTGGCTCTGGTGGGTAAGCAGCCCGGAATATCTTTCAGAAACAGCAAAACAGATCATTGATGAGGCAGCGACGGGAAAAAATATTTTTATTTCTTCCATCAGCGCCTGGGAGATTGCGATACTCGTCTCACGGGGGCGACTGAAGCTGACGATGAACCCCGCTGACTGGGTTGCCGCTTCTGAAGCGCTCCCTTTTTTTGACTTTGTGCCTGTCAGCAACAGTATCGCCCTGAAATCAGTCCAGCTGCCGGGCATCCTGCCTGATGACCCCGCGGATCGAATCATCATTGCCACGGCTGTTTCCCTGGGAGCGACTCTGGTGACGAAAGACGAAAAAATAAGAAACTACCCGCATGTCAAAACTGTTTGGTAGAAATTTGTGAGGGAATAATGTACGAGGTCACAATTATTAAATCATTTTCCGCGGCGCACCTGCTTGCCGAGATCGGCGGAAAATGTGAGGAATTACATGGGCATAACTTCAAGGTGGAAGTCACGGTCGGCGCTATGGAGTTAAACGAGGAAGGTATTTTGATTGATTTCCGTCTGGTTAAAAAATGGCTCGGGGAAGTTCTCGGGCGGATGGACCACCAGCACCTCAACGACCTTCCCTTTTTTGCCGGACTCAATCCGTCTTCGGAAAATATCGCCCGCTGTATCTACAAGGAGATGCAAAAACAGGCAGAAGGTGACGCGGTGAAAGTTCTGCGCGTAACGGTGTGGGAGTCGGAAAGCGCGGCGGTCAGTTACAGTGAAGAGCGATGAGCAATGAGCAATGAGTGAAAAGAAAGGCGCGGGGCGGTAGGCTATAGCCCATCGCCTGTTTTTTATTATGATTGACATTCAAAGCCAGAAAGATTCCCGGCATATCGACATCAAAAAGGTCGGGGTGAAAAATATCAAATACCCGATCATCGTGCTGGACCGCGTGCGCGGCACACAGCCGGTGAACGCCACGATCAATATGTATGTCAACCTGCCCCATCATTTCAAGGGCACGCACATGAGCCGGTTTGTGGAAGTGCTCAATGATTTTCGGGGGCAAATCAACATCAAGACGTTTCAGACCATCCTGGAAAAAATCCGGCAGAAACTTCACGCACAGTCCGCGCATATGGAAATCGAGTTTCCGTATTTTTTAAAGAAAATGGCGCCCGTTTCCAGAGCGAAAAGCATGATGGAGTACCGCTGTTTGTTCGCCGGCGAAAACAGCGCGGAAAAGAAGGACTTTCTGGTGGGCGTGGTCGTTCCGGTGACCACGCTGTGCCCCTGCTCCAAGGAGATCAGCGCGTTCGGCGCGCATAATCAGCGCAGTATGGTGACCGTAAAAGTGCGGTTTGAAAAGTTTTTCTGGATCGAGGATCTGATAAAAATTGTTGAAGATTCGGCAAGTGGTGAGGTATATTCCCTGTTAAAGAGGGTGGATGAAAAATTTGTCACGGAAAAGGCCTACAAGAATCCGAAATTCGTGGAAGATCTGGTCCGCAGCGTGGCGGTAAGGTTGAACGCGGACGACAATTTCACCTGGTACAGCATCGAGGCGGAAAACTTTGAAAGCATCCACAACCACAGCGCTTATGCCCAAGTCGAGAAAGGATAGAGCCATGGCTGCCGAAAAAGGGAATGGCTTCTTCAATCTGTACAACCACGGATTTGTCCGCGCCGCCGTCTGTATTCCGGAAGTGAAAGTCGCCGACGTTTATTTCAACACGCAAAAAACGATTGAACTGGCCCGGAAAGCGGCCCGGCAAAAAGCGCTGCTGGCCATCTTCCCGGAGCTGGGACTTTCCGCTTATTCCAACGAGGACCTGTTTCACCAGGACGCCCTGCTGAAGAGCGTTGAAAGGGCCGTCGCCGAGATACGAGAAGCCTCCTCCAAAATCAATCTGGTTTGGGCGGTCGGGGCGCCGCTGCAGGTGGATTGCCGACTGTTCAACTGCGCGGTGGTTTTTTACCGGGGGCAAATTCTCGGAATCGCCGTAAAATCCTATCCGCCGAATTACCGCGAATATTACGAAGGACGGCAATTTTCTCCGGCTTCGCAAGCTTTGAGATCCGGCGTTTCCCTGGCGGGACAAAAGGACATTCCGTTCGGCGCGAATCTGCTTTTCCAGGCCGTCCATATAAAAAATTTCCGTTTGTTTTTTGAAATGAGCGAGGACCTCCGGGCGCCGGTTCCGCCTTCCAGCTTCGCGGCAATGGCCGGGGCGACGGTAATCGGTAATTTGTCCGCCTCCAACGTTACCGTAGGCAAATCGGAGTATCGCCGCCGGCTCGCGGCCGACCAGTCCGTACGCTGCGTCGCGGCCTACCTTTATACGAACGCCGGTTTCGGCGAATCCACGACGGATCTGGCCTGGGACGGTCATGCGATGATTTATGAAAACGGCGATCTGCTTTCCGAATCAAAGCGGTTTTCCACATCGGCGCAAATGATCACAGCCGACATCGATCTGGACCGCCTGGCGCAGGACCGGATGCGGTTGACCACATTCGGCCGGAACGCCGAGGATCATAAAGAAAAAATCAAGGCATTTCAGACCATCGAATTCGGGGTGGAACGCCTCCGGGGACGAATCCTTCCGGATCGGGACATTCCACGATTCCCCTGTATCCCCGCCGACCCGGCCAGGCGTGATCTGCGCTGCCACGAAGCTTTCAGCATTCAGGTTCAGGGCCTGGCCCAGCGGTTAAAATCTTCCGGCATTGCCAATCTGGTGATCGGCGTGTCCGGAGGGCTGGATTCCACGCACGCGCTGATCGTAGCGGCCGGAACCATGGATCTGCTGGGGCTGCCGCGCACACGAATCAAGGCCTACACCC
>MTBK01065413.1_pt1 | contig 91444 bp, 71 predicted proteins | sample 1535981 | NCBI WGS metagenome assembly MTBK01 (sample SAMN06109225, study PRJNA356200) | anaerobic digester metagenome | isolation source: biogas reactors fed with pig manure or primary and secondary sludge | place: Spain | collected 2016-06-30
TGCCGCCCTTAAACGAACCCCGAACCCTAACAGGTCCGGGGTTTTGTGTTTAAGGGCGGCTTGGCCGCTGCATAACGATCACCCTCCCAAACCCTCCCTAACCGTAGGGAGGGCTTAGCTGCGCAAAAGGTAACCCCGAACCCTAACAGGTCCGGGGTTTTGTGTTTAAGGGCGGCTTGGCCGCTGCATAACGATCACCCTCCCAAACCCTCCCTAACCGTAGGGAGGGCTTAGCTGCGCAAAAGGTAACCCCGAACCCTAACAGGTCCGGGGTTTTGTGTTTAAGGGCGGCTTGGCCGCTGCATAACGATCACCCTCCCAAACCCTCCTTAACCGTAGGGAGGGCTTAGCTGCGCAAAAGGTAACCCCGAACCCTAACAGGTCCGGGGTTTTGTGTTTAAGGGCGGCTTGGCCGCTGCCAAAGATTATCTCCAAGTAAGCATATCAGAGATGGGTCTGAATGGAATCTGGTGAACGGTGAAAGCGTAACGTTTTTCTCCCCTAATACGTACAGACACACGCAGACTGCCGATTTTTAGAATAGAGGTAGGTACGTTGGGAAAATTCAGATCTAACCTTATGGTTTCTCCTTTTTCTGCATCGTATTGATAGCTGAACGGTGTGGCCGGATAATTAACTTGAGGGTATTCCATATGCTTTGTTATAAAGCATTTGTCTGCAAAATCTGCTGAAGATTCAAAAAGAAGCCTACTGGCCGTATTGACTTTTATGGAAATGGAAGCATAGATGGTCCCTGTTGTGGGGTCATCAATATCTTTTACTCCATAGCAACTCAACAGGTCAGCTGTAAAGTAATCAACACCATCATTAAATTCATAAATAACTTCCTTGTATAAATATGATGTGACTTGCTCCGGTTTTTCTTTAACAAGCCAGCAAGAAGGCATAAACAACGGAAGTAATGCGAATCCTACAATAGCAACTATTTTTCTCATAGAATAGTCATTTAAGTGATTATGATTATTCAAAAGTAATATAAATTCTATCTAAAAAAAAGAAAGCCGTTAAATTAATAACGGCTTTCAGGTATAGGATTTTTGAACTAAAAACGATAAAGTGGTTCCTATACAACCACGAAAACTACGGACTAAGTTAGTGTTTTTTTTAAAAGGAACAAAATAATCGTACCTTGTTCTGCGAAAAATTTCAATGTAGTGTTATGAAAAAAAATTTTGTCATTTTGTTTTTATTCTCTTTTGCTTTTATAGCAACCAATTGCGTGAAAAAGGGTGTTAAAGAAGAGTGGGCCATTGTTTTACACGGAGGAGCCGGTTCTGCTAAACCTATGGAACCCCACGTGCGTCAGTTTTACCTGGACTTGTTAGATCAAGCATTGGAAATCGGTACGTCTATGCTGCAGGAAGGGGCAGATGCGCTGGACGTGGCTACACAAGTAGTCGTTTGGCTGGAAGATTGTCCGTTTTTTAATGCGGGGAAAGGAGCTGTAACTACCATGGAAGGTATTCACGAATTGGATGCAGCAATCATGGACGGCAGGAATTTGCAAGCAGGAGCTGTTGCCGGTTTGCGCGATATAAAAAATCCCATCCTGGCAGCCCGTCACGTAATGGAAGATTCGCCGCACGTGCTTCTTATTGGCGAAGGCGCCTCGGCTTTTGCTGCACAAATGGGACTGACGGTAGTTGAAAATTCGTACTTTTCCACTCGGGACCCCGATCCCAACGGAACAGTAGGCTGTGTGGTACTGGATAAAAACGGAAACTTGGCAGCAGCCACTTCCACGGGCGGCATGAGCGGAAAACGTTGGGGAAGAGTAGGTGATGTACCGGTCATTGGAGCAGGTACGTATGCCAACAACCATACGGTAGCCGTATCGGGTACAGGCCATGGAGAATTATGGATCAGGCGCTGTGTGGCTTTTGATATCAGTGCATTGATGGATTACAAAGGTTTGAGCGTTGAAGAAGCAGCCGCCCAAGTGATTTTTGAAAAGATAGACCCCATGGAAGGCTCCGGTGGCGGGGTAATCTGTGTGGATAAAGAAGGTAACATTGCCATGGAGTTCAATACAGGCATGATGTACCGGGCGTGGGCTACGGCCGGGGGAGAAAGAGGAGCTGCTATTGAATAGAAACGGTTGAAGCCGTTACATGTTATGCAAACTGTTTTCTGTATTCTCCGGGGGTGAGATGGTATTTTTTTGAGAATTCTCGGTAAAAATACGCTTTGTTGTTGAACCCGGATTGATACATAATTTCTTGTACTGTTTTAAGTGTGGTTTTCAATAGCTTCTGGGCATGATTCAAACGGATGGAACGAATATACTCAGTAGGTGTCAAGTCTGTTATTTCCCTGATTTTCCTGTAGAGTTGCATTTTGCTCATTGCTAGCTCATTGGCAATGAAATCCATGGAGAGACTTTCATTATCAATGTTATCGCAAACTATCCCGGTAATGCGTAACAAGAGATCTTTATCTTCTTTGTGCATGATCCGACCCTCATATTGCTCAAGGGCAAAAAAAGGAGAACTTGAATATTCGCTCAGCGTTTTGGTCTTGTTCAACAACCTTTCAATCAAGACCTCCAGATGGCGGATGTTGAATGGTTTGTTCAAAAAAGCATCTGCACCTATTGCATACCCTTTTATCTGGCTTTCAATGTCACTTTTGGCTGACAGAAATATGATTGGAATATGTTTAACATGGTCAAGCGATCGGATCTTTTTAACAAACTCCACGCCATTCATCACAGGCATAATGATATCACTAATAATAAGCTGTGGCAGGTATTGTTCCGTAATTTCCATACCTTCTTTTCCATTGGAAGCTTCCAGAACATTGTAACAATTATACAGGAATTCTTTTATCATAGAGCGGATTTGCACATCGTCTTCAATAATTAAAATCAGGGGAGCTTTGGGGTCAGAGGTTCTGTTTTCGTCTGAAAGCTTAATTTCCGGGTCTTCCGGTAGATTTGTCCTGACTTCCATGGATGTATACCTTCTATCTACCGGTTGTTTGTCTACAATAAGATCCTGTTGTGGTGTAAGCGGTGCCATAGGTAGATGTACAACGAAAGAGGCGTATGTCTCTCCGTCACTCTGTACTTTAATGTCACCCTGCAATAACTTGGTAATGCTTTTACATAATGCCAGCCCAATGCCGTGCCGGGACTGCTTGCCGTAGGAAACTTGATCTTCAAACCGATTTAACACCTCAAAGCGGTCAAAAATATACTCTTGGAATTCAGGTTTTATTCCAATGCCCGTATTGCTTACCTGTATAGACAACATATTATCAGTAACATTAGTGATAATATCAATCTTCTCATTTTCAGGCGTATATTTTACGGCATTGGAGAGCAGATTGAATACGATTTTTTCTACACTGTCACGGTCTGTTTGCCAGTGGATTTCCTCGGGAATGGATGCAACAGAATAACGAATTTTTTTCTGCTCCAGAACATCTATGAAATGGTCCAGCATGAACCTAATAAGCTCCTGAATATCAATTAATTCTATGTTTAACTTCAAGTGACCGGTATCTGCTTTTCTAAATTCAATCAATTGTTGAATCAGATGCTGCATCCTTTCAGAATTGGATTTGATGATTTGCACATACTTTTTTGTTGCTACATCAGAAGATTTTTCTTTCAAAAGTTTTTCACAGGGACTGTATATCAGGGTCAATGAATTTGAAAATTCGTGAGCAATATTGGTAAAGAAGCTGAGTTTTGCCTGATGGATCTCTTCGGTTTTTTGTTTTTCCATTTCTTTCAACCTGATATCATTCCTAACCTTGATCCGATACAGTATCATTTTTGGGGTTCTCCATAAAATAAGTATGCCTAAAAGGGCGTAGAACGCATATGCCAGGTTACTTTCCCACCAGGGAGGATTGACTTTGATGGGGAGGGTGAAGCAAGTATCACCCCACACCTTATCGGCATTGCTGTTCTTCACCTTCAGAATATATTTCCCCTTGGGCAGGTTGGTGAAAACAATGGTGTTGGATGTTCTCAAATGAACCCAGTCGCTTTGATAGCCTTCCAGTTTATAGGAGATTTCACATTTGGATCCTGTAAGGTAGTCAATGTGTGTGAAATGAAAACTGAACGATTTATGCTTATAAGATAAAGTCAAAACTTGCTGATCTTTCTTATGCATTAAAAAATCAGAAAGGATATATTCCTCATTGTCAACATAAAAGGCATCCAACATAAGTTTTGGGATACTTTCGTCGTGAACAATTGTCAGTGGATTAAATTCATTGAATCCGCCAATACCTCCAAAATATAACAAAGAAGAGTACGGACTTGCATAATACGATCCGTCGGAAAACTCATTGTTTTGCAGTCCGTCGCTGGCATAATAAGTAATGATCTTATAGGGTTTTTTTTCACGAGACAGTTTGGCTATACCCTTATTGGTACTTACCCATATATTGTTTTGTTTGTCTTCCAGGATACCGTGAATGGTATTGTTAGGCATGCCGTTTTTTTCGCTGAAGTTGTCTATATGTAATATACCGTCCGAATCCCAGCTCATTTTGTTTAATCCCATGCTTGATCCGGCCCAGAGAGCTCCTTTTTTGTCTTTATACAGGCATAACACATCATCGCTGCTGGAGTAATCGGGATTGTAATGTGAAAATTTGAATGTTTCAAAGGTCTCGTTATGGGTGTTAAAACGGTTGACTCCGCCACCCCTTGTCGCTATCCATAAATGTATGGAATCGTCCGGAATGATGGAATAGACAATATTATTGCTTAAGGAGGGCTTGTCTGTACGGAATACATATTGTTTGAAATTCTTTATCCTATAGGGATACCTTGATTTATCTATAGTGAGCCGATACATACCGTAGCCACTTGTTCCTGCCCATAACACGTTATCCCGGTCAGGCAACAGTGCATAAACAGAGGACAGATTGATCTTCTCTTCCAGGCCCTCAGATGGAATAAGCCTTTGTATCTGCCCGGTGCGGCTGTCGTAGTAGTTAATGCCATTTCCGTCCGTTCCAATCCAGTACGTATTGTTTTTTCCCTCTGTAATGGTGAAAACCGAGTTGCTTGTCAACCTTTGGTCTGTTGTGTAATGGTCATGTAAAAACAGTTTCCCACTCTTATCATCCCTTCTGAAAGTATATATGCCGCTTCCTTTGGTACCTATTAATAGATTTCCTTTCTTGTCTTCACAGAAAGTCCTTACTGCACTGTTTCCAAACTCAGGAACGTTTTGCGAGGAATATGTAATAAATTTCCCCTTGGACAAGACGACCTTGAAAATACCTTGCATATCGGTTCCTACCCACAAGATGTTTTGTGTACCGCAATAAAGCGAAAGAACTGAGCAGTTATATAGTACCGCCGTAGTGGTGCCACTGACCAGATCATAAGAATACAATCCCTTATCTGTTCCCAGGTAAAGGATTGAATCCTTGCGACATAAAGCCTTTATTGTTTCGTTGTCAGAGGTGGTAAACGCTGTCTCTGTCAACATCTCCGACTTTATGTCGTACAGATATAGCTTTCGGTCTGCTGTCTGTATCATCAGACCCAAGTGTTCAATAAAAAATACAGACTCTATGTTAGAAAGTAGGGAAACCCTACTGATTTCACCTGCTCCAAATACTTTATAAAGTTCTTTTTCTTTTGTCAATATCCAGAGGCTGTTTTGATCATCAAAAACCATATTTTTGATATTCAGGTGGCCAGCAATTTCCAGATTGCGGAATTGTTTTTCTTCCGGATCGTAGCTATAAAAGCCTTGTTGATAGACCCATACAAACAGCCGCCCTGACCTGTCAAAGACCATATGATAGGAATGTTCAGTGGTGATCCCCACTTGTAGCGTATCTGTAAAAAACCTTGTAAAATCCCCATCTTTTAAAGAAAAACGATTAACCCCCACGTCTGTGGCAATCCACAACACATCTTCGCTTACCTGGATAATATCACGGATAATATTATTACTTATGCTTTGCGGATTCCCTGATATCGGTTTATAGACTTTGAAATCACGGCCGTTGTACATATTCAGACCATCCCATGTTCCAAACCACATAATTTGTCTGGAATCCTGGAAAATGGTGTTTACAGAACTGTTGGATAGTCCGTCGTTGTTGGTAAGGCGCCATATATCGTAGTCTTCCGCAAAGAGCGGGACACATAACAAAACAATCCCCAGACACAACAGTTTTTTTCTCATTTTAAGCCTTCAAATACTTGTATTTACCTAGATTCAAATATACGAAAAGTATCTTATTCTCTTGTTTGTAAGATTAGTACACCAATTTGAAATAATTAGACACCTTATTTTTTCCGATAAAAGCTAATTTAGGGAAAATCATCATTTTATGGATATAGCAAAACGTTCAGAACATAATCCCTTATTGAAACCATCTGATTTGAGGCCCGGTATAAAAGGGATGGAAATTACGTGCCTTTTAAATCCCGGAGTATTCAGAATGAATGGCAAAACCTGGCTTATTATGCGCGTTGCAGAAAGACCTGCACAAGAACCCGGGAAGATTAGTTTCCCTGTGTATAATAAAAGCGGGAAAATTGAAGTGCTTCATTTTGACAAGGATGATCCTTTACTCGACGCCTCTGATCCTCGTGTGATTAAATACAAGGGACAGAATTACCTTACCACGCTGTCTTATTTTCGGTTGGTATGCAGTGATGATGATATCAATTTCAGTGAAGACCCTGCTTATCCGCCCATTTTTGGAAAAGGTCTTCTGGAATCTTTCGGAATTGAAGATTGTCGGGTAGCGACCATGGAAGATGGTTATTACCTAACTTATACCCAAGTCTCACCTGTTGCAGTTGGTGTAGGCCTTATGGTAACCCAAGATTTTATCAACTTTGAGCATAAGGGAATGATATTCCCTCCGCATAACAAAGACTGCGCCATTTTTGAGCAAAAAATCAACGGAAAATATTACGCTCTTCACAGGCCCAGCAGCCCCGAACTTGGAGGAAATTATATCTGGCTTGCCGAGTCTCCGGACCGCCTGCATTGGGGGAATCACAAATGCATTGCTGTAACTCGCCCCGGAGGTTGGGATTCGGCAAGGATAGGAGCCGGAGCTGCTCCTGTCAGGACGCCTGAAGGCTGGCTAGAGATTTACCACGGAGCCAACAGCGAGAACCGTTATTGCCTGGGTGCCCTGTTGCTGGACCTTAACGATCCTTCCAAGGTACTGGCGCGCAGCAAAGACCCTATAATGGAACCGATTGCTCCTTATGAACAGACCGGATTTTTTGGCAATGTGGTATTTACCAATGGTCATTACCTTTCCGGTGATAACCTAAAGATATTTTATGGTGCCAGTGATGAAGTAATATGTGGAGCGACTTTTTCTATAAATAACATTTTTAATTCATTGAAATAAAGTGGAAAAAAAATTATTTAAAGAATTCGCGTTTTTTCGTTCACAACCTTTGAACATCAGGACGTTGCTTATAACCAACATGTTATATGCATTGATTCTGCCAATCATTGAGATTTTTGTGGGAGCCTATATTATGCGAAATACGGGGAAGCCTGCCTATGTAGCATTTTATCAACTTAGCATGTATGTGGGGATAGTTCTCTCTTCACTCTTGAACGGTTTTCTGTTGCAAAAGTTGCGTTCCAGTTTCCTGTACGGATTTGGGATCATTCTTTCTACCATAATAATGGCAACCATGATGTTTATTAAATCCATTGGTATTGTTGAACTGGGAATTGCCGGTTTGATCCTGGGATTTTCTACCGGATTTTTCTGGACCAACCGCTATTTTTTGACATTGAATGCAACCAATGACGATAACCGCAACTATTTTTTTGGACTGGAGACTTTCTTCTTTTCCATGTGGAGCATTTTGGTACCGTTGGCTGTAGGTGCTTTCTTAGGAACTATTGAAGGCGCATCATTTTTTGGACGTCCGTTGAATATAAATATCGGTTACCAGCTGGTTACAGTTGTTGCATTTCTTATATCCATTGGTGCATGCATTGTATTGGCCAGAGGGAAATTTAAAAGTTCGCCTCAAAAAAAATTTCTTTATGCCAAGTTTCACATACTGTGGCATAAACTGTTAGGCCTGGCCGGCTTGAAAGGAATGGTACAGGGTTTTTTAGTGACTACTCCGGCCATATTGGTTATGCGCTTGGTTGGGGACGAAGGGACCCTGGGACTGATACAGGGAATCAGCGGCGCTTTAACGGCAGTATTGGTCTATGTGCTGGGGCGGATTACAAAGCCCAAACACAGAATGGCTGTTTTTGGCTTTGGCCTGATAATCTTCTTTATAGGGACCATGTTCAATGCGATCATGTTTTCCGTTACCGGTGTGATCATTTTTATTTTCTGCAAGGTCATGTTCCAACCCTTACATGATCTGGCCTATTTCCCCACTATGATGAAAACCATTGATGCCGTTAAAAAGATAGAGAAAAGGGATGAGTACACCTATATTATGAGCCATGAGGTAGGGTTGTTTATTGGACGTGCTTTTGGCATGTTGCTTTTCATCTTGTTGTCCTATAAGATATCTGAAATGTTTGCCCTCAAGTATGCTTTAGTCATTGTAGGAACTATACAGCTGGTCTCGTTACCTCTGGCAAAACATATTATTAAGGAAATTGATACAAAATATACTGACTAATCATGAAAAAGAATTTTGTAATCATAACATTGTTTTTTCTGGCACTTCCGTTTTACTGTTGTGCTGACAGATATGGCAGTGAAGTTAAACAGGTCAATGTTGAACGTGTTGAGCTAATGCCCAATATGCCGCAACCTTATAAAATCATTGATTGGAAACAAAAAGCAAAAGGTTTTTATGACTATGTGTTTGATTTCAATGCCGAACTTCCTGCAGGGACCATGATTTGGCTGGATGACAATCAACGTAATATACCTCAGTTTACATTTGGATTATATACAGCCGTGAACGATGCCCGGCAAGGGCCGGACAAGAATAACGGAGAATTCCATGAGAGTATTAATTCTCTGGCAGCTATCATGGGAGCCGGGTTGATGGGCATAAATAAGACAAATCAGGAAGGTTATAATTATGTGAAGATGGTCCAGAATTATTTCAATTCAGACAACGGATGGAACATCATGATGAATAACACCTCACCACAGGTGGCCTTATTGGGGGGAGGTTACGGTCGTGACTGGTGGTACGATTTGTTGCCTAACATACTTTACTATAATGTTTGCGATATATTCCCGGAAGTAGAAAATGCAGATAACATTCAGAAAATCATTGCAGAACAATTTTATAAAGCCGATTCTGTCCTTAACGGAAATTACGACTATTCTTTTTTTGATTTTTCCCGTATGCAGGGCATGCGCAACCATATTCCATTTCAGCAGGATGCTGCAGGAGGTTATGGATATGTACTGTACTCGGCATATATGAAATTTGGTGATGCCCGTTATCTTGAACGTGCTAAATGTGCCATTCAAGCACTAAATGACCAAAAAGAAAGCCATTTTTATGAAATCCTTCTACCAATAGGTATTTATACTGCAGCTCGTCTAAATGCAGAACAAGGGACAGGCTACGATATCGCTAAAATGCTAGACTGGGTATTTGAAGGGAATCAGGATTCCCTTGGTAGGAAAGGATGGGGGGTTATCGTAGGCAAATGGGGCCGGTATGATGTGAGCGGTTTGCAGGGGAGTATTATTGATGGCGGTGGTTATGCTTTCTTAATGAACAGTATCCTGATGGCCATGCCATTGGTCCCCATGGTTAAGTACGAGCCTTCCTTTGCCCGGGCCATTGGAAAATGGATGCTGAACAATGTTAATGCATGCCGTCTGTTCTATCCTGACCAGATAGCAGATGAAAACCAGTGGTTACCGGATATGAAAGAGTTAACCCGCTCTGTTATTGCCTATGAAGGACTCAGGTACGAAGACTGTTATGATGACCCCCGCCTTAAAGGCGTTCATCCGGTAGCCTTGGGTGATGGTCCCAATTGGCACCCCAACAATCCCAAGGAATCTATGTTCAGTCTCTACAGTACTGCTCCTGTGGGCATTCTGGGTGCCATGACAGACACAACAGACGTGCCCGGTATTTTGAAACACGATTGCAATGTGACCGATTTTTATTCTTATCCGTCACACCCTGTGTTTTTGCTTTACAATCCATACGACCAGGACAGGAAGGTTACCTATAAGATATCCGGCCAGAAGGCAGATTTGTTTGATATTGTTTCTGCACGTTATCTGGCCACCAATGTAGAGGATCATGCGTTAATAACCATTGCTGCAGACCAGGCCTGTCTTATTGTAGAATTGCCTGTCGGTAACAGGATTAAAAAAAAAAACATTTATAAAAAATAGATACGATGAAAAAATCACTGTTGATCATTTTATTTGCTTTCATTGCCAACTTACTGTCGGCACAAACGCCTTTGGAAATCAGAGGAGTTGTGAAAGAGGCAGGTACAGGTGAGCCTCTCATTGGGGTTACTGTGCTAGTAGTTGGTACAGACAGCGGAACGACAACAGATATTGATGGAAATTTCAGTCTGACCGTACCGCAGAACAGTACCCTAAGAATTTCATACATAGGGTTTACATCTAAAGAGATTCAGGTGACAGAAGAAACCATGCTGGAAATTATTCTGGAGCAGGAGTCCATGATTATTGATGAATTGGTAGTAGTGGGGTACAGTGTACAGAAAAAGCGCGATGTCCTTGGTTCAATCAGTAAAGTTCAGGACAAGGATCTTGTGAAAACACCGGTGGCATCGGCCCAACAAGCATTACAAGGCCGAGTGGCAGGCGTTAATGTTGCAACGCAGACAGGGGCTCCCGGTTCGCCCATTGCCGTCAGGATTCGTGGTGTAGGCTCCATTAATGCCAGCAACGAACCACTATATATCGTGGATGGGATCCCACAGGAAGGTGCATTGAACAATATTTCTCCCAACGAAATTGAGAGCATGACCGTGTTAAAGGATGCCTCTTCGGCAGCTATTTACGGTTCGCGTGCTTCAAACGGAGTAATCCTTATCACAACAAAAAGCGGAAGGTCCGGAGAAGCCAAGATTAGTTATCATGCGCAACTGGGATATCAGTTTCACGGAAGGCTTACGCCAATGGCAAATACAGCGCAATACATAGAAATGTATAACCAAGCGGCAACGACGGACAATGCTTCGTCTATTGTTAAAAGGCAATTAATACAGGGAGACTGGATAAAGGATTTCCCCGATGTGAATCACCTGGAAGAAATATTCAGGGTTGCTCCTATCCATTCACACGAACTTTCTTTCAGTGGTGGAAATGAAAAAACACAGTACCTGATCTCCGGCACACTCTTTAAACAAGACGGGATTATCAGGGGGACCCATTACAACAGGTATAACATGCGCTCCAACGTCTCTTCCGACCTAAAAAAATGGTTGAAAGTTGGCCTGAATATAACCGGCGGTTTTTCAAACAACCGTTTGGTTTCCAGCTCAGGAGACGGATATGCCGGCGAAGGAGGGAGTGTAGTAAGGTATGCTTTGTTTAGGAATCCGGCCATCCCCGTTTACAATGAGAACTTAGAATTTGTGGACCTTCCTTCTGAATATTACGGCAATCCGGTGTATAACTCGTTTTTTGGAGACGGTTACAGCCCCGAAGGATTGTGCGCCAATACAGACAGAACAAGAAAGATCAAATCATTGCTTATTTCCGGTAATGCGGTTATCACTCTGCCGGCCAATTTCTTTATAAAGGCAACGGCCGGTACAGATTACAACGATACGGAAATGAGGGAATTTAACAAGACTTGGGGGACAGTCAACAGGATTAATAGTACAAATAGCCTAAATGTTTCCACGGTCAAACAGAACACCTGGACTGTAAACACCACATTGAACCATAGTGTTACCATAGGAGAGAGTCATAATATCAATTCGCTGCTGGGAGGTGAAGCCATCAGGAATACCGGACAGGGATTGTATGCCAGTGAAAGTGAATTTATCAACGCAGATCCCAATTTCGTATACCTGGGTCTGGGTACCAGCAAAAAGAACAACAACCAGACTGAATGGACTTCCAGCCTGTTATCATTCTTTGCCAATATAAATTACAATTACAAGCAGAAGTATTATCTGTCCGGGATTGTTCGCCGTGATGGTTCGTCCAGATTTAGCAAGGGTAACCGCTGGGGTACTTTCTATTCAGTATCCGCCGGGTGGAATATGGAAGAGGAAAACTTCCTAAAACAAGTAGACAAAATTAACAAAATGAAGATCCGTGTAGGATACGGTGCCATCGGAAACCAGAATATTCCTCTGTATTCTTATCTGGACAGGTTTACTCCCAACTATTACTATGTTTTTGGAGGAAACAGTTATGATGGATTTGCCCAGTCCCTTCTAGGTAATGAGGAACTAAAATGGGAAACCAGCAGCCAGTTTAATGCGGGGGTTGATATGGAATTCTTTAGTAATTCTTTTGGAATAACCCTTGATTATTATTACAAAACTACTAAAGACATGCTGTTGCCTGCATCACTTCCGCCATCTTCCGGTCTGGCAGGTCCTCCTTATCTAAATAGCACCGGTAATGTATTGAATACCGGAGTGGACATGGAATTATTCTTTCGCGGGCAATTCAATGACGGAAGCTTTTATATCTCGCTAAATGCCGGTTATTTATACAACCAGGTACGAGATTTGGAATTTCCTTATTACGGGGGAAGGGTAGACACAGGAGTCTATGCAACAAAAACCGATACAGGTTATCCCCTGGGTTCCTTCTTTTTGTACGAAATGGAAGGAATTTTCCAGACAGAGATGGAAGTTCTGACCTCGGCTTACCAGGGAAAGAATGTCAAACCGGGTGATGTGAAATACGTTGATCAGGACGGCAATAATATCATCGATGCCAACGACAGGGTTTATGCCGGTACCTCTATTCCCAAAGTGACAACGGGCTTGAATATTTACGGTGACTATAAAGGGTTTGACATCTCGTTGTTTTTCCAGGGAGCATTCGGACAAAAGATTTTTTCGCAGGTGAATTATGATATCGAAGGATTTTACCGCGGATTTAACGTTACACAAAGATATTACAACGAACATTGGACAGGGGAAGGTACATCCAATACGCAGCCTCGCGCATCATGGGCGGCAAAGGCTAATAACGTAAGAGCGTCTACAAGATTCCTGGAAGACGGATCCTATTTCAGGCTCAAGAACGTTCAATTGGGGTATACCATTCCCAATACCAAGAAATGGTATATAGACAACATCCGTCTGTATCTGTCGGGAACAAACCTGTTTACTATAACAAATTACTCGGGGCTTGATCCTGAAATGACTGTAAGTACGAATTCTGCCGCTGAAGGCGACATAGCCAACGGTATTGACTGGGGAACATATCCTGTTGCCAGGAGTGTCACCATTGGTTTAAACATAACGTTTTAAGACGATTGCATTATGAAAACAATAAAATTTATTTTAGCAATAGCCGGTTTTTTCCTTTTAACCACTTCTTGTGAGGGCTTCCTCCAGGCAGATTTGAAAGGACAGTACACATCGGAAAGCTTCTTTACCTCTGCCGGGAATGCGATTACGGCAACTACAGGTGTGTATAATTCACTTTACGGAAGTACGTTGTGGATATTTGGCGATGTAGCCTCGGATGATGCTGTCAAAGGCGGGAATGCCGGTGACCAGGCAGACATCAATGACATCAACGATTTTTCTGCAAAGGCAGACAATGGTATTTTGAATACTTATTGGCAGAACACCTACGAAACTATAGCTCGGGCCAATAACGTAATAGCCTATGTACCCGGCATAGAGATGGACCAAACGCTCGGGAAAAGGCTTGTGGCCGAAGTGAAATTTCTGAGGGCGTATGCCTATTTTAATTTAGTAAACATTTTTGGGGAGATTCCACTGAAGCTGGATCCTCAGAACACCGGTGAGACCATATATGTGGGATTGAGCGATGTCTCTTCCATATATAAACAGCTTGAAAAGGATCTGCGCGAAGCAGAGTCTGATTTACCAATTTTTCACGACCTGGACAAGGGGCGAGTAACAAAAGGGGCTGCCCTGGGGTTGTTGGCAAAGGTGGCTTTGTACCAGAAAAAATACGACGAATGCCTGAACATTATTCAAACATTAGAGGGCCTGGGAAAATACACTTTGGAAGATAATTATGAAGATTTATTTCAAACCGGTGCAGAAGACAGTCATGAAGTCATTTTTGGTATTCGCTATGTAGATGATGATCAAGTCTCACTTGGCAATCACCTTAATGTATGGTTTGCACCATCCATTGAAGGTGGATATTATTTCAACGCCCCCACCCAGAGCTTTGTAGATGCTTTTACAGAAAAGACAATTGAAGGGACCGACGATCCCCGTTTGGACGCCTCAATTGGCCGAGACGGTAAACCGTGGTTTAACAATACTGTTTTCTCTGCTTCATGGTCTGAAGCCACAGGGTACCTTGTGAAAAAATACAACGAGGATATGATCCCCGGCAAGGCAAAAGCCCAATCGGTGATTCCGTACCATGCCATTCGCTATGCAGACATCCTGTTGATGAAAGCCGAGGCGTTGAACGAAACCAACCAGACTCAGGCTGCTGTCACGGAAGTAAACAAAATCAGAAGAAGGGTACAGTTGTCCGACCTAACATCTGCCAGCCAGTCTGTACTTCGCCAGATTATCCGAAACGAACGTAGGAAAGAACTGGGATTTGAATTCCATAGATTCTTTGATCTTATGCGATGGGGCAGGGAAGTGGCAGAAGCAGCCCTGGCTCCAAATCTGAAATGGACACAACCTCGTTTCTATTTCCCTATACCACAATCGGAAATAGATACGAACCATGCTATACAATAACAATTACTAATACTATCTAAATTACATTATTATGAAAAAAGTTACTTTTAAAAAAGCGCTTATTGCAATGTTTGCAATAATGTTGCTGACAGGTTCTTTTACCGCTTGCGATAAAAAAGATGATCCTATAGAAGAAGCTGACAAAACGGAACTCACTGCGCTTGTTAATGAATGCAATGCACTGTTGAATTCTCCTACCTTATCTGAAGATTTTCCTGCCGATGCTATTACTGCCTTTACAACTGTTGTAAATGCGGCCAAAACACTTATTAATGACAAAGAAGCCACTCAGGCACAAGTAAATGCAATGGTTGTGCAGCTGACTCAGGCACAAGAAACATTTCTGGCTTCAGAATACGGATTAATTCCGGAAACTGCACTAATTATGGGTATGACTTTTGATGAATCGGTAAGTAACAACCAGTTTACTACAGCAGGTAAAGGCTGGACGGCAGTACTCACAAAGGGACCTGCTGAAATATTTGGTGAAAACACAAATTTACCCTCTTTCCAAACAGGTAAAATTGGGAAAGCCATCTACTTTAATAACGGTTCACACCTGCGGATTACTGATTTTACGGCCAATGATTTATTGGGAAGCCAGTTGTCAATAGCAGTATGGGTAAAACCTGATTCTACAAGGGCCGGTAATTATATCATTTCCTACAACTACTGGAATTCCTGGAAATTCCAGCTGCAGGAACAGAACAAACCGTTTTTCACCATTCACACCAATGCAGACGGATGGGTAGATGCTGACAACCAGATGGATTTCTCTGCTCCCAATGGTGAATGGACCCATTTGGCGGTAACTCTGAATATGAATACTAAAAAACTCGTATTCTACGTTAACGGAGCCGAAACTATGGAATGGGATGAAACAACCAAGACCGGTCTTACCGGGACTGGTGCACATGAGTACAAAACTGTTTTACCATTGATGATAGGTGCATGTACAACATTTGCAGAAGCAGATGCTGAATGGGACTGGGAGTGGTCTCGTACTCCTGATGGGTGGGATGGTTTTGTAGGCTGTCTTGATGAGTTGAAATTGTACAATATTGCATTAGATGCCGGACAGGTAGCCAAGTTGTACAAAGAGGAAAAATAAACGATTTGCCAAATAAACGGTCGTTTATTGATTAGAAAAAAGGGTTTGTCTTACGGCAAGCCCTTTTTAGATACTCTCCAATCTTGTAATCAGCTCTTGTCCCAAAGCCGTCTTGACTTCAATATGTTTTAATACCGAGGCAACGAATGGGTTTTTTTCAAAAACGCCCCTTACTTGCTCAAAATCAAGCCGACATTCATCCATACTACCATCAGCACCAAACCCTGTCATGGAGCTGAGTGAAAATTCATCCCGTGCATCTTCATAAAGCATTTTGTCCAGTCCTACTACAGCGTCTCTCCATTCTCCTACAATCTCTATAATTTGAGCTATGGTAATCTCTTTGGGATCAATGTGGAAGAACTCACGGATTTTGGCATAGGCCCACGTCCATTCATAAGTGTAATAGTTCCCGTGCATTTCCCGAATAAAATGGTTTATATCTGTTATTTTGGAGATTTCACGGGTTTCTATTCCCAAGATTAATTTATCAATTTCTGTTTTGGGGGCTATTAGGCCTGAAATGTCCAGCCATTCTCCCAAACCAATTTTTGTGTCGGGGAGCAAACGTTCTCTGACCTCTTGCACAGACTTAAAACGTGTTTTTTCCAAACGTTTTATAATGGAATTCCCCAGGAATTTTTTTATAGCTGTTTCGTAATATTTGATCCCGTTAACGAGTGACGTGTTTTTGATTTTGGTGCTTTTATAAGAAAACACATCTGTTGTCTCTCCCGACACCCTCATCAACTCCAAGAGAATGGCCCTTCCATCCAACATTTTCTGTATAGTATAGGGGCTCAGTAGGTTGTAGTTGATTTGGTCCAGTTTTACGGGGTCTTTTCTTAGGTCCCTTTTAGGCCATTTCTGAGCATCGCGTATGGTCCCTACACTTTTAAGATTGACTCCGGGGTACAGGTAGGTTGTATTGTCCTGCTCTATCAGGTATGAAAAAGGCAGTGAACTGGTGTCTGTATTGCTAACATGACGTCCCAGAACAAGGGAAAATGCACCAATGCGCGATGGCCACAAGATGTAAGAATCGGAAGTAGTTTTGGCACCTCTTTCCATAATACCTTGATGAATAGGACCCAACTTATACATATGGTTGGATTGGTTTGATCCTGAACCGGCATTCATAAAAGAGAACATGCCGGCAATAAGCAGGGTGGACTTATGGTGCGTGACTGTAAAAGGACCCGCAAATATAGAAGAAGCCTCGCCGTTTTCTCCAAAACAATTGCTGAAAAACAATGAGTCATTGGCAGAATAACCTTTTCCAAGTATGGTTCCCTGGCCAATAAAGCATTTTCTAATGGTAGCTCCGCTTTCTACCCTGGCTCCGGAGGATATGATAAAATCCTTGCAGTTAACCCCATAGCCAATGTAAACGGGATCATGTTCATTACCGTTGATGCTGCCGTTGACCAAAAATGAGGTTCCTTCTATGTTGGTACAGTTTCCAATGACCACATTTTTTAGGGTACCGGAATGACTTATGGTAACGTTGTCTCCAATAGTTCCTCTGTCTGATGAAACTTTTACAGCATACCGGCTTACCAGCTCCTGCATTCTTTTAACCAATTCTGTCTTATGGCGGTATAGTGCGAGGATGTAGGCAAAATGTGCAGTAAGCTTGTTGTTGATGGGCACTTCCCTCCCGCCTGTTTCATTAAGAACAGATACTTCTATGCCGTTCCCGAACGAAGAAACACCTTCTGTATAAATCTTGTCAACATTTTCTATGATACAATCTGCCCCAATGTTGTAATTGGCAATATAACCATGGATGTCTTCTATACAGGTATTGTCGCCAACAGATACGTTGTGCAGCTTGGCGTTACAGATGCCGGACCGGATCTGTATTCCGGAAGGAAGCTCTTTTGTTGCTTCAAAGACTCCCAGACGAATGTCTCCGGAAAAAGCAGTATCCCATACCCTTTCCGGCCTAAAACCGGAGGCTACCCAAACTTTGGTCCAGTCTTGGGAATGACAACGCTGTTCCTTTAAAGTAACAATTTCTTCCGGAAGGATTTGTCTGAATTCTTTCATAATCGTCTTGCTTTTTTCACCATGTCTTTGAGCTGCAGATTGAATGTTTCTTCTTCCAGCAACTCTTCCAGCGTCATATGCATGCGGTATTGCCAGTAATGCGGTACGATGGCCGGTATGTTTATACGCTCTTCCTGTGGGTTCTCACGCCGCAGGCTACCGGAAAGAGCCATCCAATCTTGCCAGGGCAAGATGCAAAGCATGGCAGGGCTGTTCAGGTGGTCTTCTATTATCTGTTGACAGACGGAAGGTTCGCAATAATAAGGAGTACTCTCCTGCATGCCCATAAAGGTGTGGTAAAAACGGTTTGTAATGTCGCGGTCTTCTTCCCACCAGCCTCGTAACGTACTCATATCGTGCGTACCGGTGGTGCAAACGCACAAATAGGGGTATTGTGCAGGATTTCCAAAGTCCAAGTGCTTATCCTTGGGCATACGTTGCACCTCCAGGCTTAGCATAGACAATTCTGTCATAACAGGATGTACGCAGTCGGGGATCATTCCTAAATCTTCTGCGCAGCACAACATAGAAGTGGCCGAAATCAAAGGCGGCAACTTTTTCATGGCTTGCGCATACCAGAATTCATTATGCCTATGGTAGAAAAAATGATCGTACAGGCGGTTGAAAGCAGACTGAGTCTCTTCATCAAGTGCTTTGAAAGACTCACTAAACTGAGCCGAGATTCGCGGGTGGTATGCGTTCTCTTTTCCCGGCTGTGCAATGAAAAGCACGTTGGCACACAAGTTTAGAAGCCCGTCGCACAAAGCCTTGTTTTCTTTGCTTTCCTCCAAAGATGCAAAATACGCAAGGATCTGTTTTTGGGTACCAAACGCTTCTTTAAGATGGTACCTGCCCTGTGTAGAGCCGGTAGTGAGAAATGTTGCTATTATTTCTTCTGCTCTTTTTCCAAAGTATTGCTCCAGAATATCATGGGTAATGTAAGGACTGACCATCCGTTGGTGATCTAAGACTACGCCTCTTTCCTTCAGCTCTTGATGGGTAAAAGGCATAGCCGGATCAAAGTATCCCAGCAAACCCGACGACTGCTCTGCAGGTATGGTCCAAATCCTGAAAAATCCCAGGATGTGATCAATGCGGTACGCGTGGAAATAGCGAGCCATGTATGCAAACCTATTTTTCCACCAGGCGTATCCGTCTTTTTCCATCACCTCCCAGTTGTAGGTAGGAAAGCCCCAGTTTTGGCCATGAACAGAAAACTCATCGGGCGGAGCACCGGCCTGAGATTCCATATGAAACAAATGGGGGAGTGCCCACGCTTCTACGCTTTGCGGGGTAATTCCAATGGGAATGTCTCCTTTTAAGATAATACCTCTCTTTGTTAAAGCATCTTTGGCTTCTGTCAACTGTTTGTCCAGATGGTATTGTATGAAAACATACAAATTCAGCTTTTCGCTTTCAAAATCTGAACTAAAATCGGGATTATAATGTGCGTACTTTCCCCATTGAGAAAAATCTGCCGTTCCAAAATCATCCCTAAGCACACAAAATAAGGCGTAAGGCGTAAGCCACCACCGGTTTTCCTTAACAAAAGATTTGAAGGAGGCCGTACCCATTACTTGTGCCCCGGTTTCTTTATATAAGTACCGTATGGCATCCCATTTAAGGGCAGATACCCGGTCGTAATCCAGCCGGGGCAGTTCGTTTAACATACGTCTTTCTTTTTCAAAACGTTTTAACCCATTGGTTTTCTCAGCAGGACACATAGCCTCTATGTTGGCATAGAGCGGATGCAAAGCCATCACGGAAATGCCTCCGTAAGGGTAGGAATCTATCCAATTGTGATGCATGGTGGTATCGTTGACCGGCAAGATCTGCAGCACTCGCTGACCGGTCCGCTCTGCCCATGTTGCCATTAGGGTAAGGTCCTTAAAATCGCCGATACCCCAACTTTTTTTACTGCGCAAAGAAAAGACAGGAATGGCCGTTCCGGCATGACGCAAGCCTTCCCCACGGCTTTGGTACGGAGCCTCGGAAATAATGCAGTATTTTTTGCCTTTGGCCGGGAGGTTTGGATCTTTGTCTGTGTGAGGGAGGTGTGGAAGTTTGCGATTGGGGCCTTTTTCCCATTCCAGCAGCTGGTTTGTTTTGTCCTTTCTGATTACGTACTTGTATTCAAATAAACGGTCCCAGTCAGTTGGCGCTTTGTCTTTTGGGAAAGACAGTCCTCCTTTCCAAAAGCCGTCCCCGGCATATTGCAGAGCAACGGCCTGCAAGGGATCCCATAGGCCTGTAGCCGACGTGTTACCGCACAGTGCCAAGTGGTATCCTTCCGGTACGTGGCCCGTTTTGATAACTGTAGTAATGTCGGATTTTTTAGGTCTTTGTATTTTATGTGTAGGAAAAACGTAGGCATAAGAGAGGTCTGTCCACCTGTCTATAAGGTATATGCGGCCTGTTTTTGGAAGCCCTGTGTGGCTTCGCCCTGCGAGCTCTTTTCGGGAGGTCCCGTTGGGGAACGTAACAGCATATTTGTAATGTAAACCGGTGGTAAAAGAAGCGGTGTCTGTTTTCAGTTCCCACCAGCCGTTGTCCCGCCGGTCCATAACCAGATCACCCTGCCGGGTCCCTTCCGGGCAAAGTTTCATAGTACTTCCTTCCGGTGCATCGTAATGCAATTGAAAAATCAGTTCCATAGTCATAACCATAAAAATTACTAACAAATATACTTAAAAAACATTCAGGAAATTTTGTAACTTTACCCATTATGAAGAAAGCAAGGACTGTACACCTGATTATTCATGGCTTTGCCGTGGCACATGCCCTTGCCTGTTTTCTATTACACGACACGGTTTTTGGAGACACGTTTTTGCTCACTTGTTTGACCATTGCTATGGTTGTGATTCTAATCCGCGTTTTTAACGGACCTGTAGAGGTAATTGTGGGGTTATTGTTATTGTCCTCGTTTGCAGGTTTCTTCCTTGGAACCAATGGAGCACGCTGGATTCAGACGTTGTTTCCTAAACTAAAGAACATCCTGAGCAATGTACTTACTACTACCTTGGTAACTGAAATTATTGGCTGGTCTGTTTTCTTTGTTGTTCGCCGTGGAAAAAAATAAAACAACACTTATTGAGGTTTTGCTCCTGGCCTTTTTTGTATTGGCCTTTAGGATAGCTTTTGAAGGGGCCATTCCCTTTTTCCAAAACCAGTTTAACCTCAATTTTAACGAGACGTTAAGCCGTTTATTACAGAACTACCCCTTGGCCCTGCTTATGATCGTTTTGGACTTTCTATTGGTTTGGAACTTAGTGCGTTATATGGATTACGGCAAAGCTCCCGTGCTAAGGACCTTGATAGAAACGGCCGGTCTGGTAGTAATAGCCCTGGGATCAGCCGCTCTTATGAGGGTCATGCCGGGTCCGGAAGGCAGGGGAGAAGGCTCGTTCTTTAATTACATCTACTGGTATACGGCCATTGCCGCTTTTTTCTTCAACCTAATCATCATTGCAGGAATGGATATCTATGCCTATTACGGAAGGGTGCAAAAAAAAGCACTGGACAGGGAAATCAGTAAAAAGAACAAGGCTACGTACCAGTATCATCAACTGAAGCATCAGATGAATCCTCACTTTCTTTTTAACAGCCTCAACTCGTTAGATTACTTAATCCATACAGATGCGCAGAAAGCGAGCGATTACGTAAAAAACCTGGCACAGCTGTACCGTCACTTTATGAACGTTTGCGAAGAAGCTACCATCATGTTGCAAGAAGAGCTGGAGTTTGTTCAATTGTATACTGAACTGCTGTCGCAGCGTTTTGACAACTCGTTACAAGTAGTTGTAGAGGTGGATAAAGCCTTTCTCACGTGCAAAGTAATTCCGTGCAGCCTTCAGGTTCTGGTAGAAAATGCTACTAAACACAACGTGGTAAGTAAAGATAAACCTTTACAAATACGCATTGCTACAGAAGACGACTATCTGCTGGTTCAAAACAACTTGCAGCCCAAAACATATAAAGTGGCTTCTACCGGTGTGGGGTTGAAGAACATAAGGGGGCAATACCGGTCTGTATTTCAAAAAGACATTATCATAGATAAAGGCAGAGAAACGTTTGAAGTGCGTCTGCCGTTAAGGGAACAGGAACCATGAGAGTATTGATTTTGGAAGACGAGATACCTGCACAAAAGCAACTGGAACGTTTGCTGGCAGTTCATTACCCCCATGCCGTTATTGAAGCCGTTATAGACTCTGTGGACAAAGCGGCCGAATGGCTCTCCCGGGAAACTCCTGACCTTATTTTTATGGACGTAGAACTTTCAGACGGCGTATGCTTTGAACTGTTTAACCGTATAGAAGAGATGCCTCCTGTTATCATAGTAACTGCCTATGAACACTATGCGTTGGCGGCCCTCAAAAAAAGTGCGGTAGATTACCTGCTTAAGCCGGTGGGAGATACCGAGTTTGTTGCGGCCGTAGAAAAATGCAGAAAACTGCCGGCCCTCCAGCAAGAGCTGCGTCATTTGGGCAAGCTCCTTGCCCAACCCAGGGAATACAAACAACGTTTTGTGGTAAAAGTAGGAGACAGGATCATTGTTATTCAAACTACAGACATTGCTTACTTTTTCTCTGAAGACAAAGCTACGCACATCATGACCAAAGAAGGAAAATCCTACCTTTCCGATGCCAGCTTGGAGGCTATTGAAAGCCAGCTGAATCCCGAAGAATTTTTCAAACTCTCCCGAAACTGTATTTCCGGTATAGGAGCCATTGCTACCATCAACAAACATTTTAACAGTCGTTTGCGTATTGAATTGCAACCGCCCCACAACCGTCCCGTTTTAGTAAGCAGGCAGCGAGTCCCCGATTTTATGAGATGGATTGAAGGAGATTGGCAAGAACATCATTAATGCTTGCAAATTCAGGAAAGAAAATCTGAAGTTGGTCGCTCGTTTACTGCACTTGGTCCCACTTAGGTTCCCCATATTAAGGTAAATACCTTATATTCATACATTATGAATAAGCGAAAACAGATGACATTCTGGGATATCTGGAACATGACTTTCGGTTTCCTGGGAATCCAATTTGGACTGGCTTTACAAAACGCAAACGTCAGTCGCATTTTGCAATCGTTTGGAGCAGATGTGAGTCATCTTTCCTTGTTTTGGATCGCAGCCCCTCTTACGGGGATGATTGTACAGCCCATCATTGGCCATTACAGCGACCAAACATGGACCCGATTGGGAAGAAGACGTCCGTTTTTTCTGGCAGGAGCTCTTATGGCCGCTTTGTCGTTGGCGCTCATGCCCAATGCCCCTGTTCTGGCACCGTATATTGCTCCTATGTTTATTGGGGCCGGTATCCTGATGATCATGGATGCCTCCATAAACGTGGCCATGGAACCGTTCCGGGCGCTTGTAGCTGATTTATTGCCTTCTGAACAACGTACCCTGGGCTTTTCTGTACAAACCTCGCTCATTGGAGTGGGAGCCGTTCTGGGGGCTATTCTGCCTTACGTACTTACCAACTGGCTGGGTGTATCCAATGTACCCGACCCGGTAGAAGGCCATCTGGTAGCCAACAATGTCAAATATGCTTTTTACATAGGAGCCGTTGTTTTGTTGGGAAGTGTCCTCTGGACCATAGTTAAAACAAAGGAATACCCGCCTGCAGACGGGAAAAAACCGGAAAAACAACCCTTCTGGCAGATAGGTAAAGATTTTATGAACATTCCCAAAACCATGAAACAGTTGGGAGTGGTGCAATTCTTTTCTTGGTTTGCTTTGTTTTCTATGTGGGTATATATGGTCCCTGCCGTGGCAGACCATATGTACGGTACCACAGATAATGCTTCGCAAGCCTATGCCAATGCAGGGGACTGGGTAGGTATTCTTCAAGGTGTATATAATGGAGTGGCAGCCATTTTTGCTTTCCTTCTGCCATGGATTGCCGGTAAGATCAGCCGCAAAGGAACTCATGCTATGACTTTGCTGCTGGGCGCAATCGGATTTATTTCCTTTTATTTTATACAAGATCCCCGCATGCTAGTCCTGCCCATGATTGGTATAGGGATAGCATGGGCCGGGATTCTGGCCATGCCTTACGCCATCCTGGCAGGTGCACTGCCTGCACACAAGATGGGTGTATATATGGGCATTTTTAATTTTTTCATTACCATTCCACAGATTTTCAACGGTCTGATAGGAGGGGTAATGGTAAAACACCTATACCAGGGCAAAACTATTTTTGCCATGGTTTTTTCCGGTATCTGTTTGCTGGTAGCTGCTGTAAGTGTTTTATTTGTCCAAGACAAGGACGATCCGGTACAGCTGCTGCAGTACAACAGAAAACGTGCCTGAATTACTAATAAGAAATATTACTAACTAAAAAAATGTTTATGAAAAGACTGATGACTTTATTGCTTGCGGTCACTTTGTTTTCCCTTACTTCTGCTTACGCTCAGTACGAGGTCAGGGGAACGGTCGTAGATACAGACGGCCTGACCGTAATCGGAGCTACAGTCCTGCAACAGGGAACCAGCAACGGTGTCACTACAGACCTGGACGGACGGTTTACCATAACGGTACCTTCCGGGGAGACCCTGCTAGAAATCTCGTACCTAGGGTATAAGACCCTAGTTATTGAAGCAAGGAATGCAGCCCGGGTGGTAATGCACGAAGACACAGAGCTTCTGGAAGAAGTCGTAATCATTGGCTACGGAACTATTAAAAAGAGCGACATGACAGGTTCTGTAGTAGCCATTAAGGCAGAAGATTTGAACAGGGGAGCCATTTCCTCACCGGATCAAATGTTGCTTGGAAAAGTCTCCGGGCTGCACATTACTCCGGCCACAGGGCAACCCGGGGCCTCCGCAAAGATCAGAATTCGCGGGGCTGCTTCGCTCAATGCTTCCAATGATCCTCTGATTGTTATTGACGGTGTTCCTATTACAGGAGACGGAGGAGCCGGAATGGGTAATCCGCTGGCTTCTGTGAACCCCAACGACATTGAAAGTTATACGGTGTTAAAAGACGCCTCGGCAACGGCCATATACGGCTCTCGGGCTTCTAATGGAGTGATCATAATCACTACAAGAAAAGGAACGGGTAAGAAGTTGAACGTAGGCTACAATGCCAGCTATTCAATGAAACAAAATGCTTCTGCCATTGAAATGATGACGGCAGATGAGTATCGGGATTTTATGAATACTACGTACCCCAACAACCAGGTAATACAAGGTTTGCTGGGAACGGAAAATACAGACTGGCAGAAAGAAATTTACCGTTTGTCTTTTAACACAGACCAAAACGTAAGTGTATACGGAACCACCTCCTTTATGCCGTACCGTGTAAGTTTAGGTTACAACCTGGATCAGGCTACACTTAAAAGAGGAGACAACCAGCGCGGTAACCTGGACGTAAGTCTTTCTCCCAAGTTCTTTGATGATCATTTGACCATCAATATAAATGCAAAAGGAATCTACCAGAAGACAGATTGGGCCTCTACCGGCGCGGTAGGGAATGCCCTGGCTTTTGACCCTACTAAACCGGTCTATTTTACTAAAGGAGACGGCAGTATTGATACTTCAAAAGCAGGTGGATACTGGAACTGGCTAAACCCGGACGGAAGTGCCAACACCATGGCAAGCACCAACCCGTTATCCACTATTTATGATTACACAAACTTTAACCATACGCTGCGCTCCATTGGAAACGTTCAGCTTGTGTATAAAGTTCACGGCTGGGAAGACCTTACGTTAAATGTGAATGCCGGATACGATATAGCACAGACCAAGGGAGAAAGATACAACGCCCTGGGGTCTATTTCTGCCATGCGTTCCAGCAACGACTTGTTCGTTACGTACGAAAACTTCAACAAAAACATGTTGTTGGAAACGTACTTGAATTATAACCATGCTTTCCGCAACAGCAACCTGGATGTGATGGCCGGTTATTCCTGGCAGCATAACTACGTACAGTATGACGAAGAACAATTCCGCAATACGCAACCCGACGGCCCCGGAGCCCATTACTTTACGGCACCTACCAACGCCAAAGAGTACTACCTCCTTTCTTTCTTTGGAAGGATCAACTACTCCATCGCCTCGCGTTATTTATTTACCGTCACATTGCGGAACGACGCTTCGTCCAGGTTTAGCAAAGCCAACCGTTGGGGACTATTCCCCTCGGCAGCCGTGGCGTGGAACGTAGCGGAAGAAAACTTCCTGAAAGGAAACCGCAGCGTATCTGCACTCAAGTTTAGGCTTGGTTGGGGACGTACGGGACAACAAGATATAGGTTCTGACTATTACCCATATTTGGCCAGGTATCTTTCTTCACCGTCTTTGGAAATGCAGTACCTTATGGACATGGACGATACCAACTTAATCTACTTAACTACACTGGCTCCCCTGGCTTACAACGCCAACTTAAAATGGGAAACTACAGAAACGTACAACGTAGGACTTGACTTTGGTTTTGCTAACGACCGCATTACAGGAAGTGCAGAGGCGTATTACCGCCACACGTACGATTTATTGAACGTGATTTCCACACCGCTGGGATCCAACTTTGGCAACAGCATCATTTCCAACATTGGAAATATGGAAAACAAAGGGTTGGAATTTACCCTGAACGTCATTCCCGTACAAACGGCTGATATGCACTGGTCTATAGGAGGAAACCTAACCTTACAGGATACAAAAATCACCAAGCTTACCACCCTTAAAGCAGAAGGATACCTTGGGGTAACCACAGGAGAAGGGATGGGAGGTACGGGGGGATATACCTCGCTCCACAGGGAAGGATTTACTCCCTATACATTCTATTTGTTTCAACAACTGTATGACCAAGAAGGCAATCCCGTACAAAACGGCCTGATAGACCGTGACGGGGACGGAGAGGTTACAGACGCAGACCGTTACGTAACCGGTTACAGTCCTGTGCCCGATGCTTTCTTTGGGTTCAATACACAGTTCCGCTACAAGAACTGGGACCTGGGCATTAACGGACACGGCTCTCTGGGGAATTACCTGATCAACGGAGTGGCTATGGGCTATTCTACCTCGTACAGCGACGATTGGAACAAAGGATACCTGAACAACCTGAGCAAACAATACCTGGTGAACGGATGGACAGCTCCATCGGAAAACAACCAGAAATATTCAGACATGTTCATAGAAAATGCTTCTTTCTTCCGCATAGATGACATCAACCTGGGCTATACAATCAATAAACTGAAATGTATAAAAAGCCTACGGATTGCGGCCTCTGTGCAGAATGTGTATGTGTTTACCAAGTACAGGGGGCTTGACCCGGAGATTGGTTCTTCTGATGGTGTTGATTTTAGCATCATACCTCGTCCCAGACTCTTTACCCTCCGTCTTAATTTGACTTTCTAAAACAGGCAGCTATGAAAAAATTAATTAAAATAAGTTTTCTTGCAGTACTAGGCTTTCTGTTGGTTCCTACCGGGTGTATCAATGATTTGAATACATTGCCGTTGAACGAAACAGACGCCACTTCAGAAACTGCATATGAAAAACCTGCCAGTTATTTGAATGGACTGGCATACATATATGGATATTGGGCTCTGGTAAGCCAAAGCGACGTGGGCTCATCAGATATAAGTGTGTCTGATGCCGGGCAGAGTGAATTAACCCGTATGTACATGGTATTGAACGAACTTTCCACAGACTCATTCAAAATCATTTGGGGAGACAACTACGTGGCACCCATTCAGTACCACCGCTGGACGTCTGCAGACAACGAGGCCATTATTGCCGTTTATACGCGTTGTATGAAAGGCATTACGCTGGCCAACGAGTACCTTATTCAGACAAGTGATGATAAACTGAAAGATAGGGACCATGAAGGCGAAATGGAAACCGTACACGGATACCGTGCCGAGGCACGTTTTAACCGGGCACTATACTATTACTTGCTTTTGGATCTCTTTGGAAATCCGCCTTTTGCATTGGAAGAAAATATTGGCGGTGATCTTCCCCAGCAGATACAACGTGCAGCACTCTATGAATGGCTGGAAAAAGAATTGCTGGAGCTGGCCAACAGCCCCGATATGCCTGCCAAAGGTCAGGTACCTTACCCGCGTGCTACTAAAGGTTCTGTTTGGGCCGTACTGGCACGTATGTACCTGAATGCAGAAGTATATACGGGAACGGCACAATGGCAGAAAGCCAAAGACGCTGCGGCAACCGTTATTGATATGGGGTACACACTGCATCCCAATTATCAGGAATTGTTCATGCAGGACAATACTACCAACGAAGCTACACAGGAATTCATTTATGCTATTTCCTATGATAAAGACCACACCCAAAGCTGGGGCGGTACCACTCACTTGGTTTCTGCCACTCTCAGTTCCGATGCCAACAAGGCCATCGCAGAAAACCTGGGTGTGAGCGGACTGCTAAATCCTGAAACATGGAACGGCTATCACGTAGCCGATGATTACGTACAACGTTTTGAACTTTCCGGAGTGGAATGGGGAGCTACGGAAGGGTTTGGCTATGACCGCGAGAGAAGCGACAAACGTGCTTTTTTCTACAACATTGGTTCCACCAAAGAATTTGACAACACCACTACCGATACAGGGTGGAGGTGCTGGAAATTTACCGGGCTTTATTCAGACGGACATACTGTTTCAGATGCAGAACCCAATTACAAATTCTCTTCTATTGATTTCCCGGTATTCCGCCTGGCAGAAATGTATTTGATACATGCCGAGGCCGATGCACGCCTGAACGGAGGCACGGTAGCAGACCCTGCCTCTAAAGAATACATTAACTTGCTGAGAGAACGTGCCGGGGTAGCTTCAAAAACCCCGTCCTCACTCAGTCTGGAATGGCTGTTGGATGAGCGTGTGCGTGAATTGATGTGGGAAGGACACCGCAGAACGGACTTGATTCGTTACGGCTACTTTACTTCCATGCAATTCCCCTGGACCTTGAAAGGCGGAGTGATGAACGGAAAAGTGTCGTTGCCGGAGCATCGCAAGATCTATCCCATCATCCTGGACGATTTGAACGCCAACCCCAATTTGGTACAAAACCCGGGGTATTAAAGAAAGTTGAATCATTCCTTAATGAATACGATTATGAAGCATATAAAATACATAACGCTGTTTGTTACACTGGCAATGGCCTTTGTAGCCTGCGACATGCAGATAGAAAAGGCAACCCTTAGTCCGCAAAGCGGTTATAAGGCTCCTGTGCTGCAATCTCAGGGATCGGTCATTATCAATGAAGACAACAGCAAAGTAGAAGCAGTAACGTTCAACTGGAGCGCTGCTTCTTTTGGACCGGCTGTTCAAATTGAGTACAGCTTGTACGCTACGGCCAACGGGCAGACCGCCTTGGTAGGTACGTCTTTTACGCAATCGCTGTCCATCAGCAAGACAGACTTGAACGGGCTGGTGGCCAATGATTTAGACGTAGGCGTGAACAATACGGCCAACATAGACGCCTATTTGACGGCAAAAGTGTATGGTACAAAATTGGAAGGCGTTTCTTCCAACACCATTTCTTTTGATGTCACCACGTTTGCAGCCGATTTGCGCTACTTGTTCCTCCCGGGCAATTACCAAGGCTGGGATATTGGAAACGCTCCTCAATTCTGGGAAACAGATGGTGGAACGAATATCTACAAGATATTGGTAGACTTGGAAGACGGGTCCGATCAGTATTCCTACTTTAAGGTAACGGTAGCCAGAAACTGGTCAGACGAAAACTGGGGCTACAACTTCCTCACGCCGTCCTGGTATTGCCCGGAACAAGGCGATTCCAACTTGTCGGTTGATCTTACGGAAGGCAGCATCTACGTGCTGACGGTAAACCGTGGCAAGATGACCATAGACAAGAAAGGTATTGAAAAAGTAGGTATCATAGGCGCTTTTGATGAAAGCGGCTGGGGTACAGACCTGGACATGACGTACGACACCGGAGAAAACATCTGGGTTTCTCCCGCTATTACTTTTAGTAGCGATCTCAATTTCCTTATCCGGTTTAATGAAAACTGGGATATGAAATACGGTACAGACAACGAAGCCAGCCCGGCAGTGGAAGGCGGAGTCAACCTGGTTGAAGGAGGCAACGACTTGTTGGTTCCTGCACAGGGTACCTATGTTATGAAACTCCATGGTAACAGAACGCCTTACGTTCTGGTTGTGGAAAAACAGTAACAGTTAAACGTAGTTAATATGAAAGCATTAAAATACCTGTTTGCTGCTGCAATTGTTACTTTGGCAGCCGTCTCCTGTGAAATCATTGGAGAAGACGCCTTTTCAACGGCACCGGTTGCTCCGCAATTGTATGCCCACGCAGACATATTGATGACCTCCAACACCATGGAGGAATTGGTAAACTTCTCTTGGAAGCCCGCGCGTTTCCTGGGAGAAGGACTTACCTACGATCTATACGCGACGTATGAAGGCACAGATGTCAAAATCACGTCCACTCAAGAATTGTATTACAGCGTTCCCAAGACAGGTTTCAAATCTGCCTTGTACGGAGCGTTTCCCAACATCCCGGAGAACGATACATTTACTATGTCGTTCCATGTATCTGTGACAAACGGATCGCAGACGTACACATCGGACCCGGTGACATTGGATATCTACGCATACGGAGACGCCGTTTCTTCAGAAATTACACCCATCACGGAATCGGTGATTCTGGACGTAAACGATCCGTCCGGTGTAGTGGATTTGCTGGAATGGACACCGGCCCGTTTGGGATACAATGAAGAAATAACCTACAACGTGTATATGAAGTATCTGGAAGGCAATCCCATCCAGCTTGCTGCAGGATTGACGGGAACCTCTTTCTCTACCACGGTAGACGAATTGAACGAGGTTGTCGTGGCTGCAGGAGCTCCGGAAGCCGAGTATTCCTATCTGGATTTCTTTATAAAAGCGTTTTCCGCTACGGTAGAAACGGGCGTTATTTCCAATTACATATCTATTGGAATAGAAACGTACGTGGCTACGTATCCGGAACTCATTTACATACCCGGTGCTTACCAAGGATGGGATCCCGCTTCGGCACCCACATTGTCTCATTCCACCGTACGCAAAGGCTTCTACGAAGGCATTGTAGACTTGAGGGTAGAAGAGGAGAATTCCGAATTCAAATTCTCACCGGTACCGGCTTGGGACGGCGACTTTTCCATTGACAACATAGAGTTGACCACGTTTGGAGGCCGATTCACAGCCGTAACGGGCTCGGGCATTACCGGAGCCAACATTTCCGTTCCTTCGGGTGTGTACAACATAGCGTTGGATAAAAAGCTCAACACCCTGTACATGGTACAGATAGAGATTTTGAGCTTGATTGGAGAAGCTCCTGTAGAGAGCCACGGTTGGGCAGACGACGTAGACTTTGTGCTCGATCCCCAAACGAATACGTTCCAGACTATTACAGCCATGCAGCCGGGTGAGTTCAAAATCCGTGTAAACCACGACTGGACCCATTCAGCCGGTGGAGAATCCTTGAACAATGTCAGCTTTACCATTGGTAACAACTTGGTCTTTGACCGTCAAGAAGGAGAATACAAGGTAATACTGGATGTGAACAGCAACCCGTATACCATAAATTTCATCAACACCAGTTTCCCGGAAAAACTATACGTACCCGGTAACCACCAAGGATGGAATCCGGCTTCGGCTCCTGTTTTGAACGGAGACAGCGAAGGGTTTTATGAAGGATTTGTCATGTTGACAGACATCTTTAAGTTCACCAGCCATCCCGATTGGGATCACACCAATTACGGAGGTGCTCTGGACGCTTTGGATACAGACCCGTCGGCAGGCAACCTGGAAGTACCCCAAGAAGGCTATTATTACCTACAGGTGGATCTCACTACTATGAGTACCACGGCCACCCTTATTGAGCGGGTTGCCGTCATTGGTAGTTTCTGCGGATGGGGAGACCCGGACGACGTAGCCATGACCTACGACGCCGATTTGGACCTTTGGACGGTTACCGATTTGGAATTCCCCCCGGGAACGGAATACAAATTCCGTATGAACAGAACCTGGGATTTGAACCTGGGAGGCGATCCTGACAACTTGACGCACGACGGAGCCAATATCAACGCAGATGCCGGTACGTACAACATTACGCTCAGCCTGGCTACTACACCGTATTATATGGTCATTGAAAAGACAGGTGAAATAGTCATGGAATACGGTACCCACATTGTGGTTCCCGGGGATTACTCCGGGCACTCCTGGGATGCGACAAACGACCCGTGGTTGTTTGGTCCCGGTGATGGTACCTACAAAGGAGCACTGACTATGTACAACACCGAATACGAGTTTAAGTTTGTAGAAAGCGGAACGTGGATAGCCGGTGACCTTGTGCCCGATACGGAGTACGAATTCACTCTGTACAGCGGTGACAACATGATGTTGCCCGATGGATCGTATTTCTGGAACGTTGACCTGCCCAATGAAAAAGCCTTTGCCACCCCCATTACCCTGGTGGGATTGATTGGCAGCTTTGAAGGCAGTGGTTGGGGCACGGATATTCCTATGGAATTTGACCCGGAAACGTTGACGTATTCGGTAACGGTAGATTTGAAAAAAGACGATGAGTTCAAGATCCGGTTTAACGAAAATTGGGACCTGAACTTGGGTGGAGATATGGAACAACTCACCCACGATGGTTCTAATATAACCGTTCAGAAAACAGCCACGTACCGGGTGGTGCTGGATATGGCCAACACCGCTTCGCTCACATTGAATGAATAAGGTGAAACCATGAATAAGATGAGAAAGAGCGCCCTGATCCTGGGCGCCCTTTTCCTGATCTTTACCGGATGTCGCAAGGAACCTACCAAGGGAGGCCACTCCAACGGTGAAAGCACTTTTGTACGGGTGGTAGAAACTCCGCGAACGTGGGATGGAAACAAGCGAGCCGATATTACGTACCAGCTCCTTGTGTATTCCTTTGCAGACAGGGACGGCGACGGATGGGGCGATCTGGGTGGAATTACAGACAAACTGGATTACATAGACGGACTGGGGGTTTCTGCCATCTGGCTTTCGCCTATTCATCCAGCCATGTCGTACCACGGGTACGATGTATTGGATTATGCCGGACTGGATACACGGTACGGTACCATGGGAGATTTCACCCGTTTGGTTCAAGCAGCCAACGCCAAGGGTATAAAAATCTACCTGGATTACGTAATCAACCATTCCGGCAGAGAACATTGGTGGTTTCAAAAGGCCATAGAGGGACCCGATAGTCCGTACAGAGAGTTTTACATCTTTTCCGACGATCCGCAAAAAGACATAGCAGCCGGAAACATTCCTATGATTGCCACAGAAGGAGCCGGCGGCTACGACAGCGGACAATGGTTCCCTATTTCCGCTACGGGCAGCCAAAAGCTCACCTTTACGCTCGACTGGAAGAATGACAATAGGCCCACTGTAACCGTTACACCGGTCCAAGAGGCTGACGGTACCGCCCAAACTACATCTGCATTGGCCGGAGCCGATACAAAATACTTGTACTATGGAGATGGCAATTTGCTTCCGTTTGAGAGCAAGGGCGAACAGAAGTATGAATTGACTGTGGATTTTGCCTCGGCATGGGGCTTTTTGGTACGTACGAGCGCTACGCAATGGACCAACAAGACGAAATACGGAGCACAAAACAGCGCAGCAGCCGCCATAACGTTTGGAGAGCCGTTTGTGTTGTATACGCACGATAATCCGGACAACGTACACGATGTGCAACTGCCGGGAGCCACTATGTTCCACTCGCATTTTTGGACCAATTGGTTTGCAGATTTGAACTTTGGAGCCGTAGAAACGGCAGAAACAAGCCCCGCGTTCCTGGCTCTTACAGAAGATGCGAAAATATGGATAGATGCCGGGGCAGAAGGGTTTAGGCTGGATGCCGTTAAACACATTTACCACAACGAACATTCCAACGAGAATCCGCTGTTTCTTAACAAGTTTTACGAAACTCTGAACGAGTATTTCAAACAAACACGCTCCCATGACATTTATATGGTAGGGGAAGTGTTTTCTGATTATGCGCAAGTGGCTCCTTATTACGAGGGATTGCCCGCGCTCTTTGAATTTTCTTTCTGGCACAGGCTGCAATGGGCATTGAACGAGCAAACGGGATGTTATTTTGCAAAAGACATATTGGAGTTTGAAAGAGCCTATGTAGCAACTACATACAAAGAAAATATACGAGCTACCAAACTCTCTAACCACGACGAGGTACGTGCACGTACTCAGTTGGGTCATTCATTGGCCAAAACAAAACTGGCTGCCGCCGTATTGCTCACTTCCGGCGGTTCTCCGTACGTTTATTACGGAGAGGAGCTGGGGTACATTGGGACGAAAACACAGGGCGATGTGTACGTCAGAAGTCCCATGATGTGGGGAGATGCTTATACAACTACTTATACAGACCAAATAGATCCGGCACTGTCCCGTACAGTAGAACCGGTACCCAAGCAACAGGCAGATACGGCTTCTTTGCTTACCCTGTACCGCAAATTGGCTAAGGTGAGAAATACGTATCCTGCCTTGGCCACAGGAACTACCACAGAGCATCCTGTGTACAATCACAATGCCTATGGTACGTGGCCGCAAATAGCCGCCTGGTACCGTACAGAAGGAAACGAAAAGCTTTTGGTGCTGCATAACTTTGGAAACGATCAGGCCGTTTTTGCTTTGGAAGATCGCATAGACCATGCAGTCCTTACACAAGGGAACGTGTACTTGAAAGAAGAAAAGCAGGGATATACCCTTAAAATGGACGCTTGGTCTTCTGTTGTTTTTAACATTAAATGAATGAAAATGAAAAGAATTTTCTGTGGGTTCCTACTGGGGATCTGGTTGGCTCTGCAAGCCTGTTCTCCGTCTCTGTCCAGAAAACCGTTCTTTGATGTCCTGCCTTTCGCTTCTGTTCTTACGTTAGAGCAGGACACAACCGTGGTGCTGGTAAGGGATTATTTTCCCACAATAGAAAAGGCAGATAAGACAGATTCGCCGCACTTGACCGTCATTCCTTATCCGGGTCAAGATACGGTGATAGTTGCCTTACAGGAAGATACACCTCTCATGACCGTTTTGAACGTGCAAACCAAAGGGCAGACAGGCAACATACCCGTGAGGGTAAAACGCACCGGAGGGGCTGCCGAAGAGGCAGACGAAGAGGCGGTCGAAGAGACGATCGGAAGGGCGACCGTGGTACCTCGGCTTGCCGTATTTCCTTCGCCACCCGATACAGATGCCCTTTGCAGCATACATATAGAACAAGGACCGGTAACGCTGTACCTGTACTGGCAAAACAGCTTAGTACAGACAGTCAGTGCGTTGGATTCGTTTCATGTAGTATTGCCGGGGTTTACTGTTCAACCGGAGCGTTCCTGGTTGCGGGTGTTTGCCGTAAATGATCACGGACACTCCAACGACCTGCTTATACCGCTTGAAAAGGGCAGAGCCGTTGTGCAACCGGACCGGTTAAAACGGACAGACAAACATACGCATATCATCTACCAGGTTTTTGTAGACCGCTTTTATAACGGCAATACGGCCAACGATTACAAAATCAATTCGCCCCTAGTTCATCCCAAGGTAGACTATTACGGAGGCGACCTGGAAGGTGTATTTTTAAAAATGTACGAAGGGTTTTTCAGCCAGTTGGGCGTTAATACCCTTTGGCTATCTCCCATTACCCAAAATCCGTACGATGCTTGGGGACAGATAGAAGACCCTCGTACACAATTTAGCGGTTATCACGGGTATTGGCCTTTGTACATTACACAAGTAGATAAACGTTTTGGCAACGAACAAGTCTTAAAAGATTTGCTGGACCAAGCCCACAAAAACCAGATGAACGTAATCTTGGACCATGTGGCCAATCATATGCATAAGAACAGTCCCACGTTGCAGGAACATCCGGACTGGATCACAGATTCCATTACTCCGGACGGACGTCCCAACTTTGAATTATGGGATGAATTCCGGCTTACCACGTGGTTTGACAAACACATTCCCAAGTTTGACTTTTCCCGCACAGATGTTTGTCAGGCACTCTCAGACTCGGCCCTGTACTGGCTCCAACATTTTGACATAGACGGATTCCGCCACGACGCTACCAAACACATAGACGAACTGTTCTGGAGAACGCTTACCGGTAAAATAGCTAAAGAATTTCCCGGCAGAACTGTTTTGCAACTGGGAGAAACTTACGGTTCTCCCTCGCTTATAGAAAGTTATATTAAAACAGGTATGATTGATGGGCAGTTTGACTTCAACCTGTACCATGCGTTTGTAGATGCTACCGTAGAAAAAGACGGCTCTTTTGCAGATTTGTGGGAAACGTTAAACACTTCGCTTACCAGTTACGGATACCACAATTTGATGTGTAACATCAGTGGAAACCACGACAAGGCCCGCTACATTTCGTTGGCCGGAGGGGTGTTGGATCTTCACGAAGATCATAAGCTGGCGGGCTGGAAACGCAACGTGGGGACCGGACGCACCGTTTCGTACGATTACCTGGCCATGCTCCATGCTTTTAACATGACACTGCCGGGCATTCCCTGTATTTATTACGGAGACGAGATAGGTATGCCGGGAGCCAATGACCCCGACAACCGCCGCATGATGGTTTTTGACGGTTATACGGCTCATCAACAGCGGCTTAAAGAACGTGTGAAGCGACTGACTGCTCTACGAAACAACCATATGGCCTTGTTGTACGGCGATTTGTTTCCTTTGCATGTAAGCCGGAATGTACTGGCCTATGTGCGTATGTATATGGACAAGGCAGTAGTGGTGTGCCTGAACAAAGGAAACCGTTTGTTTGACCTTCGTTCGCTTGAACTGCCTTTTGGGATGGATATGGAAGATTTTACTCCCTATATGGGAGAAATTTTGGTAGCACCCGTTGGTTTTTCCATAATGGTAAAAGAATAAATCAAGTAACAATGAAAAGAATACTAATAATAAGTTCTTGTATAATGATGTTAGCAGGCAGTTGTACTCCGGAAAAAGAGAGAGAAGTCCATCCGCCATGGAGCCGAAATGCGGTAATTTATGAAGTGAACGTAAGGCAAATTACTAAGGAAGGAACGTTTGTTGCCTTTCAAGAAATGTTACCCGGCTTGCGAGATCTGGGAGTGGATGTGCTGTGGTTTATGCCTATTCATCCCATCGGGGTGGAAGGACGTAAAGGTACGTTGGGATCTTATTATTCCATAAGTGATTACGGGGCGGTGAACCCGGAGTTTGGGACTATGGAAGATTTTCGAAACGTGGTAGACAAAGCCCATGAACTGGGCATGAAAGTCATTCTAGATTGGGTTGCGGCCCATACCTCGCGCGATGCCGTTTGGCTTAAACATGAAGATTGGTACGTCAGACGCCCCGACGGAACACCTGAATTTCTGTACGACTGGTCAGATGTGGCTCAATTGAACTACGAAAGCCGTCCCATGCGGGAAGCTATGCTGGAGAAGATGCGCTTTTGGGTAGAAGAGGGGGACGTAGATGGTTTCCGGTGCGATATGGCCGACCTTACCCCCATCGATTTTTGGGAGCATGCTGTACCAAGCCTGCGACGCGTAAAAGAAGACCTGTTTTTTCTTGCCGAGTCGGAAGACCCCATAAACATAAAAGAAGCGTTTAATGCGTATTACGGATGGAGATTGCACCATACCCTAAATGCAGTTGCCCGTGGAGAAAAAAACGCAGACAGCATTAGGCATGACCTGGGTCAAATGTTCGCAGAATTTGGTTCCAACGCCATACCGTTGCTCTTCACCTCTAACCACGACGAGAACTCGTGGAACGGGACCGAGTTTGAGCGTATGGGAGAGGCCGCTAAGCAAATGGCAGCCCTTACGTTTGTTCTTCCCGGCATACCTCTTATTTATACAGGGCAAGAAGTGGGTAACACAAAACGATTGGAGTTTTTTGAAAAAGACCATGTACAGCCCGGTGACGGCCGGCTGTTTACAGATTTTTATACGCAACTGATCCGTTTTAAGCACAACTCACCGGCTTTGCAAGTACCTCCTTACGGAGGCCTTTTGAACGAAATACCGCATGACGGTCCCGCTCATGTATTTGCTTTTACTCGGGAAGCAGAAGGAAATCGCATACTGGCGCTGTTTAATTTTGCAGATACAGCTGTATCTTTCCGTTTGACCGATTGGGTAAACCAAGATACTGTATGGGAACTAGAACCCTTTGGGTACCGCTTGTACACAATAGAATAGAGCTATGAAAAGAACATGTATTTTATTTACCGCTTTGCTGTGGCTTCTGCCCGTAGTGCAAAGTGCTGCAACTCCAGCAACTATTGCAAATCTTACAACGGTTGCAACGGCTGCGATTTCTGCAACTCCTGCAACGGCTGCGATTTCTGCAACTCCTGCAACGGCTGTTGGAGCGTACTGCAAAAAGCCGGTGGCTGCTCCGGAGCACATAGAGCCTCCTTTCTGGTGGACTGGAATGGAAACGCCTCTGCAACTGATGCTTCACGGTGCAGATCTGGGCCTCGGCACGGTAAAAAGCATAACACCGGGGCTGGAAATAACCGCCGTACATAAAGCGGACAGCCCCAATTATTTGTTTCTAGATATTCGCATTTCCCCGGAAGCCCGTCCCGGTACGTACACGTTGCGCTGGAGCGGGACAACAGCAAGCGAGGCAAAAAACGCGACCATCGACATTCCGTACGTTTTGCACAAAAGGGAACCGGGGTCTGCACAAAGGGAGGGGCTGACCTCGTCTGATGTCTTGTACCTGCTTATGCCGGACCGCTTTGTAAACGGTGATTCTTCCAACGACAACACCCCCTGCACCGCAGAAAAATCAGATACAAATAAGGATTACGGCAGGCACGGCGGTGACCTGGAAGGCATTCGCATGAGCTTGGATTACCTGGCTGCGCTGGGAGTAACTTCTGTCTGGCCTACGCCCGTTACTTTGGATAACGAACCGGTAGTGTCTTACCACGGTTACTCCTGCGCAGATTATTACAAAATAGACCCGCGTTTTGGTAGCAACCAAGCGTATCGTGCGCTGGTTAGCGAAGCTGCTGCCAAAGGCATTACCTTTCTGCAAGACATAGTGCCTAACCATTGCGGAACAGCACATTGGTGGATGCAAGACCTCCCGTTTAAAGATTGGATACACACCTTTGATACTTTTACGCGTTCCAATTACGCTATGAGTACGCATATGGACCCGCATGCAGCAGCCGTAGACAGGGCGTTGTGCATAGACGGTTGGTTTGATACGTCCATGCCCGATATGAACCTGGAAAATCCTTTTGTACTGCAGTATTTTATACAGGCTACGGCCTGGTGGATGGAGTATGCCGGTTTGGCCGGAGTACGGGTAGATACATATCCGTATTCAGACAAAGAAGCTATGGGGGCGTATTCCGCTGCCCTGCGGAAAGAATACCCCAACGCCACGGTACTAGCTGAATGTTGGTACAATTACCCGCAACAGATTGCCTACTGGGAGCGAGGACCACAGCCGGACGGACCTACCGTTATGGACTTTCCGTTGGCCGGAGAGCTGTTCCGGGCCCTTGCAGAAGACACTAACCTTAATTGGGGAGAAGGCATGGTACGGTTGTACAACCTGTTGTCGCACGATTTTGTGTACAAAAATCCGTATGAACTGTTGACCTTTGGCGAAAACCACGATACCAACCGTATGTTCGAGCTGCTGGGACGCAACCCCGATAAATTAAAAATGGCGTATGCCATTTTAGCTACTATGCGAGGCATCCCTCAAATCTATTACGGAACAGAGGTCCTTTTATGTGCCCGCGACAGCCAACGCTTAGGACACGGAGAAGAAAGGGTAGCCATGCCCGCCCGGCTATTGACACAGGAGGGCAGAACCCGCAAAGAACACGATATGTACGATTACGTATCGCGTCTGCTTACCTGGAGAAAAACTTCAGCAGCGGCACAATACGGTCAATTGCTTCATTTTCTGCCCAATATGGACGAAAATACATACGTTTATTTTCGCATAACCGATGATGAACGTCTGATGGTAGTCATTAACAACGGAACTGAACCTGTAGCAATAGACTGGCAAAAATATGCCGAAGGTTTAGGTGCAGCACAAAAAGGCAGAGAGGTGCTGAGCGGTAAAGAAGTAGAGGTGGGGGTGGGGGTGCACTACTCCGTACCTGCACAAACAGCACAAATAATCCGCTTCAACGTCCTGTAGATGCTGCTTATGCATATACAGAACGCTGCTTCTGCACATGTTACACGTTGCTTCTGCACGTGTTGTACGCTGCTTCTGCACATGTTACACGTTGCTTCTGCACATGTTACACGTTGCTTCTGCACATGTTACACGTTGCTTCTGCACATGTTACACATTGCTCCTGCACATGTTGTACGTTGTTTGTGCGCATATAAAACAGCGTTTTTTGCACATATGAACAGCGGGCTGCCTTACATTTGTTTGGTTTTCTTTACCTTTGCAAGCAAGTAAAAAAGGTTTACCAGGCAAATGAAACACAGATTATCCGTTGTTTATGTTTTTCTATGGATTTGCGGAGCTTCTCTTTTACTGAGCGTAGCTACCTCTTGCCATGTTACAACCAAAAGGATTCCGGCAGACCGTTTTCAAGAGGTGTTGCGGGAACTGTTTCTTACAGACCTTATGTTGGAACGGGACGGAAACTTAAGCCGCATGGCAGACTCGCTGCTTGTGTATCCGCCCATACTGGAAAAGCACGGATATACCGCAGAGCAATTTCTGGCAACCTTAGATTATTACACGCGACGCCCCGCTCGCTTTAAATCGCTTCTTGCGCGACTGCGCAAATCTCTGAATCAAGAAAGAACGGCCTACAATAAAAAAAGGGAACATCTTAATCGGCAGAGAGGCCTTTCAGAACGCTTTAATCGCTGGCTTGAAGATACTCTGACCGACCGTCGCGTAGCCGTTCAAAAACGCGCCCTCCGGCAACTACTGGCCTCGGCAGATACAACCACCCGTCACCACCCAATACCGCTCAAACTCCCCGCAGATTCGCTCAGTAAACCGACAGATTCGCTTGGAAAGCCGACAGATTCGCTAGGCAAACCGACAGATTCGCTAGGCAAACCGACAGATTCGCTTGGAAAGCCGACAGATTCGCTAGGCAGGCAGGCAGACCAGCTCAGCAGGCAAGCTGTACAAAAAGAAAAGTTGGGCGCTCAGCTAGGCAGGCTCGTCGAGCAGCAGGATCAAGTTGCTACACAGCTCAGCACACAGCTCGGCACACAACCCGAAAGCAAAGTGACTTACTGGCGCGTGTTGCCCGTGATGGAAGAAACTCCGGAACCGGGAGCCATTCCGCTGTACCTGGAATTGGCGGGATCTAGGCGATCAAAAATGCAGGTTTTCCCCGTAAGACCCGAGCGTTCCATTATAGATGAGACACGGGAGTTGGAAGAGGTTCCGAGCGATGATAGCCGATTGTTGAGGGAGATGAGAGAAAAATCAAGACGCCTGTAAAAAATAATTTAGATAGAACTATGGAAAGCAAAGTGTTGAGGAATATGGTATACGGACCTGTTAACAGCAGACGGTTGGGGTGCAGTTTAGGCATTAACTTGATGCCCGAATTAAAGAAAGTCTGCAATTTCGACTGCATTTATTGTGAATGTGGTTGGAATCCGGAACCGTTTTCTGAAAAAAGAGAAATGGGATGGGTTATCAATGACAAAGAAATTTTGCGTACATTAGAAGAAAGGCTGAAGGATCTGAAGGCAAAGGGGCATATCCCGGATGTTATTACTTTTTCAGGTAACGGTGAACCTTCTTTACATCCCGATTTTTTAAATATAGTTCAAGGGACAATACAGATTAGGGACAGTATTATGCCCGGAATTAGGGTTTGTATATTCTGCAATGCCGGTACTTTAGAAAAACCGGGTGTTTTCCAAGCGCTGAAACTGGCAGATGAAAGGTTTATGAAACTGGACAGTGCCAAGGAAGAAACAGTCAAACTTATTAACCAGCCTCTGGCAGGGTACACGGTAAAAAAGACCATAGAGCAGCTGAGGAAATATGAGGGTGATTTTACACTGCAAACGTTGTTCTTTTCCGGTACGTACAAAGGACAAGTTGTTGACAATACCACGCAAGAGGAACTGGATCTTTGGTTTGCCGTAGTAGATGACATTAAACCACAGAAGGTGATGGTCTATACATTAGACAGAAGAACTCCGGCCAGAGAATTAAAAAAATGCTCGCGTGAAAAATTGCACGAAATTGCAACCGAGCTGGAAAGAAGAGGAGTAGAGGTTATTCTGGGAGAATAAATACAGTATTAAAAAGTAGTTCAATATGAGAGTGGTAGTTCAACGGGTTAAGAAAGCCTCGGTCCAAATAGAAGGGACAACAAAAGCTGAAATAGGAAAAGGCTTGCTGGTTTTGGCCGGCTTTGAAGAGCAGGACAGCCGCGAAGACTTGGAATGGATGGTTCGTAAGGTCATTAACTTACGGGTGTTTGATGATTCGCAAGGGGTAATGAACCTATCGCTTATGCAGGCAGAAGGAGAACTTTTAGTAGTAAGCCAGTTCACGCTACATGCCTCTACCCGTAAAGGAAACAGACCCTCCTATATTAAGGCGGCCCATCCCGACGTAGCCATTCCCTTGTACGAAAAGTTTTGCCAAATGTTGGAAGACCACTCTAGGATACAAGTACAAACAGGAGTCTTTGGAGCCCAGATGGATGTGTCGCTAATTAACGACGGTCCTGTAACCATCATAATCGACAGTAAAATACGTGAATGATCATGGAAAAACTTAAGCAGTGTTTTGGATTTATAGATTTAACCACACTGAACGCAACAGATACAGAAGCTCGGGGCAGGTTGTTTGCAGAAAATGTAAACCGTTTTGCCCTGGAATATCCGCAGATGCCCAACGTAGCGGCCATTTGTGTTTACCCTACGTTAGTGGCCCCTGTAAGAGAAGTGCTTCAGGTAAACGAAGTTAAAATAGTAGCAGTGGGAGCCGGATTTCCTGCTTCGCAAACATTCCCGCAAGTAATGGAACAAGAGTGTTCGTTATGTGTAGAGCATGGAGCAGACGAGGTTGACGTAGTATTGTCTTTGCACCATTTCTTTGCCGGCAGGTACGATAAAGCAGCCTCGATTATACGCGTAATACGTCAAGCCATTGGAGCCGGAACCGTATTGAAAGTCATCTTAGAAACGGGTGCCTTGCGAACGGAAGAAAACATCAGAAAGGCTGCATTTATGGCCATGGAAAACGGAGCCGATTTTATTAAGACTTCAACCGGTAAAATGGAACCGGCCGCTACTCCTTTTGCTGCCCGCACCATGTGTAAATGCATTGCAGAATACCATGAACAGACACGCAGAAAAGTAGGATTCAAACCGGCCGGCGGTATTGTTACTTCTTCAGATGCACTGGAATATTACAATATCGTAGAAGAAGTTCTGGGTGCGGAATGGCTAAACCCCTCGCTATTTAGGATAGGAGCCAGTCGCCTGGCCAACCACCTGTTAAAAGATATTTTCTCACAAGACCTTGCGTTTTTTTAGTTTTTGTATATCTTTGCATTCCTGCAAACAAAAGCCCGGATGGCGGAATTGGTAGACGCACTAGTTTCAGGGACTAGCGGGAGCAATCCTGTGCAGGTTCGACCCCTGTTCCGGGCACGTTTAAGAGACCCAAATTGTTGGTATCCAGCGATTTGGGTTTTTGCTTTCTTGTTTCATTCCGCAAATATTCTACTGATTAACTGGCGCGCTAGATTGAATCTGATGCGCCACTTTTTATAGCTTCGATAGTATCTGTCTTATAATCTGGCTGTTGGGGGTTTTGCAAAAAACCTTGGCGCGCTAGATTGAATCTAACATGCGCCAAAGTTGCAGTAGCAGAATTGGAGTGCGTCGCACTCGGAGGTTAAGTTGCTGATTGGGTGTGAGTTGCTGAAAACGTGCCCCTGGGGGACGTTTTTAGTAACTAGCTAAAGCACTGCAGGTTGAGTGCTTAGTGCGACGCACTAGTATTACTGACTGCTGCATCATATCCAGAACAAGGGGATGCCTCGGCTTTCAAAACCGGTTGCACGGCAACCGGAAGCATTCCCAGTTCTGGAAGTGATACAGCACGTAAAGGTAGGGAGTTGATGTTTTTTAGTATAAGAACACAACTACTTGTGTATCTGTACGTAACAAGGTTTGTGGCATTTATTGCTGCTTCCAACCTTTGCAGAATTTGTCACTTTTATGTAAAGGTCGGAAGTCGTTATTTTTCATGAAAGGAGTGTAACTAATTGTGAACCTGTACGTAACAAGGTTTGTGGCATTTATTGCTACTTCCAACCTTTGCAGAATTTGTCACTTTTATGTAAAGGTCGGAAGTCGTTATTTTTCATGAGAGGAGTGTAACTAACTGTGAACCTGTGTGTAACAAGGTTTGTGGCATTTATTGCTGCTTCCAACCTTTACCGAATTTGTCACTTTTATGTAAAGGTCGGAAGTCGTTATTTTTCATGAAAGGAGTGTAACTAATTGTGAACCTGTACGTAACAAGGTTTGTGGCATTTATTGCTACTTCCAACCTTTGCAGAATTTGTCACTTTTATGTAAAGGTCGGAAGTCGTTATTTTTCATGAAAAGAGTGTAATTAACTGTGAGCCTGTGCGTAACAAGGTTTGTGGCTTTTATTGCTACTTCCAACCTTTACCGAATTTGTCACTTTTATGTAAAGGTCGGAAGTCGTTATTTTTCATGAGAGGAGTGTAACTAACTGTGAACCTGTGCGTAACAAGATTTGTGATATTTATTACTACTTCCAACCTTTACCGAATTTGTCACTTTTATGTAAAGGTCGGAAGTCGTTATTTTTCATGAAAGGAGTGTAACTAATTGTGAACCTGTACGTAACAAGGTTTGTGGCATTTATTGCTACTTCCAACCTTTGCAGAATTTGTCACTTTTATGTAAAGGTCGGAAGTCGTTATTTTTCATGAGAGGAGTGTAACTAACTGTGAACCTGTGTGTAACAAGGTTTGTGGCATTTATTGCTACTTCCAACCTTTGCAGTGCTATGTATTAGCAGCAGATTTTTTTTGGTGATGGGATTTGAGTGCGTCGCACTCGGAGGTTAAGTTGCTGATTGGGTGTGAGTTGCTGAAAACGTGCCCCTGGGGGACGTTTTTAGTAACTAGCTATAGCACTGTAGGTTGAGTGCTTAGTGCGACGCACTAATTTCTAGCAAAAGCCAGTGCCGGATGTCGGATGCCATATGCTGGATGGCGGATGCCGTATGGCGGATGCCGTATGTCCTATGCCGGATAGCGGATGGCGGATGCTGAGTGCTAATGCAAATGTTAATGCAAATGCTAATGCTAATGCAAATGCAAATGCAAATGCTAATGCAAATGCTAATGCAAATGTTAATGCTAATGCCAATGCCAATGCCAATGCGGGATGCCAAAAGGGCTAGTCTGCTTTGATCAGCGTTTTGAGGTTGTCCGGAGTGAGTTTTCCGGTGAGGTAGATGATGGCGAGTTCGTCGTAACTGTCTGTGCAAATGTAAATGTCTGTGATAAGTGTATCTTGCTTTTGAATGTACATGACTACTTTATCGTCTTCGTCTTTAATTTCCATAAGAATTTCGAACTCACCGGATTTGATCTGCTTTTCAAAATCTTTTCTCATCTCGGCAATCACCTTTTTGTCAGAGCTGGAGAGGATATACAGGCCGTTCAAGTTTCGAGTTATTCCGGCTACATTGATTTGTGATGATATTTCTAATTCTGAATTGTCGCCCATCAGGGAAAATAAAGAGGAGGATATATAAACTTTTGAAACCTCTTTGTACTCAGAATATTTTTTATAAAAGCTACTCTGACCCCATGCGGAAATAGTCAGTAAGCAAGTGATAGTAAGTAATATAAACTTTTTCATTGTTCTTTGATTTCAATATATTTATGAATAGTTTGCAGAGCAGATAAACTGTTTTGGGTCTCGGACACTTTGTTTATCCCTTTGTTCATCAGGCATGAAATGTATTCCAGTACCTCTTCTGTTTCCAAGTATGCTTCACTTACCGTTTTACAGGTATCTGCAGGCTCAGTATGATTTTCCTTATTAGGCAGAAATATAGCAAGGGTAATGATAAGAATGGCAAGGGCTGCAATGCCGGCAATTCTGCGTGCCGTAGGGGTAAGCATCCGAGAGCCAGTAAAATGAGACCTGCATTTTGCTTGCTCTTGCGCAGTCAGTTGTGCAGCTTGTTGTTCTTGCGCATCCGAATGTTCTTTTGCGGCCAGGCGGTCAATGGTGGCGGAGAGTTTGGCTTCCAGGTGTTTGGGAGTTTCTATACCGTTGTAATGCCGATCAAGGATTCTTTTGATTTTATTTCTTTTCATGGCTGTTCTGTTTTTCAAATTGTTCCTTTACGTTTTTTAGGGCTCGAGACAACTGAACGCGAATGTTTACCGGATTTAATCCCGTGAGTTGTCTGATTTCCTCCAGCGATAATTCATTGAAATACCTCATTTTAAATAGTTCTTTTTGTCTTTCAGGTAAGGTCTCAACTAGTTTTACAATCTGGTGTAAAGAATCTTTATGATCCATATACTCAGTAGAAGTTCCTGCAGTAGAGAGCTCAGAAACAGAGACTCCGTTAAGAGATGCTTTGTAAGCACCTGAGCGTAAAATGTCAAGGCACAAATTCCGTGTGACAGTGGTGGCATAAGCTTCCAGGTTTTTGACCGTTCCAAGTTTATCTCGCATGCTCCACAATTTCACAAAAACATCCTGAACCACATCTTCTGCATGGGAGCCGTTGTTAAGTAGCCTATATGCAGTACGGTACAGGTGACCGTGGAAGGGCAGAAATAAGTCTTTGAAGCGCTGCGGATCAAACATGTTACGTTGAAAATATTAAGTGTTGTCAGATACCAATTTTTCCATATAGGCCAGATCAATTAGCCCTTTGATTTGTATCAGACTAGGGTTTTCTCCTACACTAACCACTACAAAATTCCTGATTTTGTCATTGTGTATATCTGCAAAAACACGCACATGATCCTGATTTTCTGCAACCTCGGCAAGAAGCTCCAGGCCGCTTTCAGAGAGCAGGAGGGCTTCTCTTCTGAAAGCTTCTTTCACTTGAGGGTCACACTCATCCAGCGAAAGTACGTTAATGGATCGGATTCCTCTCATAAACGCAGCTTCTTCTCGTGAAGCAAACACACGGGCCAGTTTTAACGCAAAACTCCCTAACCGTACGTACTCTGCCCGAGGTTGTGAAGCAAATTGTTTTACTATATCGTCGTAGCTTTTCTGTGCCAGAGATATCGTTACCGTTCCGAACAGAAAAAGAAGTGTTGTGCAAATTGTTTTCATAGTGTTTTTATATGCGTTTCATCTATAAGACGAAACCAACCACGAATTGTTACATGGCTGCAAATGCACAAATCTAAGAAGAAAAGGTTTTGTGTCTCTTTCTTTTTCCTTTATATTTGTTAGCTTTCACGGGGGAATTATGAAAAAGATCCATTGGTTGCTTGTCTTAATCTTTGTGGCAATTGCATTTGCTGCATGCAGTACTACTTCAGTACTCAAACGTGATACGCTTCCGTCTATTGACAGCCTAATGAACGACTATCCGGACAGTGCCTACAAAGCCTTGATGGACATACCTTTAAGCAAGATCCATAGTCGTAAGGATAGAGCCTACTATGCCTTGTTGATGACGCAGGCACAGCATAAAAACTACCTGCCTCTGGAAAACGATTCCCTTATTAATATTGCGGTACATTATTATCGACCCCGCAAAGACTATGAAAAATACGCCAAGGCTTTATTTTACAAAGGCGTTTGCATTGAGGAAACAAACGATCGGCAAAAGGCCATAGAAATTTATGCGCAAGCAGAACAAATAGCCTTGCAGACAGATGATTACCTGACCATTGGCCTTATCAATTCACAGATGGCCTGGCTCTACCAAAAGATTTATATAGAAAATCAGGTTGATATTGAAAGGTACACAAAAGCCATTGACTATTTTAGGAAGGCTGGACATAAAAGAAATGAATATTCAGCAGTTAGTTTATTAGGGCAAAAGTACCGTGTAACCTCACAGCTGGATAGTGCTTACCATTACTTGGAATTGGCCGTTGAACTGGCTCGGGAAATGAAAGACAGCGTGGCATTATTCCATAATTATTCTTTACTGGCCAACACTTATTTTGTTGATGACCAATATGAAAAAGCCAGGGATATGTCGCTATATGTAGTGAGGAATCATGGGGGTATACCTATTGCAGATGAAACGTACCATTGCCTAAGTAGAACTTATGCACGAATGGGCAAACCGGATTCGGCCCGTATCTATTTTAACAGGGTTAGCCATGAAGCCGTTCATTCAAAAAACCACAGAATAATGCTTACGCTTGCCGAGGTGTTAAAAGCCGAGAAAGACTTTGAAGAGGCGCTGCTTTATACAGAAATTTCTCACGCCCTGGCCGATTCCATTATTGACGCATCGAGGCGAATGGACCTTTATGAAATTGAAAACAGGTACAACAACCAGCGTCTGGAGAACATCAACCAGCGTTTAAGGTACCGCACGCGAATCAATAACTTTTTAATTGCAATCATCAGCCTGGTAGCCGTGATTGTCATCATTGTTTTTTTAGTGATTATTGATCGCAAACACAACGACATCAACGAAAAGATTGCCTTTATTGAACAGCTTAAGACAGAAACATCTCTTTATAACAACACTTTGTTAGAAAAACTGGACAAACAAAGCATGGTAGAAACTCAGCTGAAAGAGGCTTTGGAAAAAAGGATTCAAACCATAAGAGAATTGATTGATTTGTCTTACAGGTACGGCGGCTTACCGGATACGTTTGTTAAAAACTTTAACAAAACAATGAACATAAACCGTCTGAGTGAAGGGGCTCTGGACGATTTAAGCGATGTAGTTAATGCCAAGTACAACGGGGTGGTGGATTATATGATAGATAAACACCCCGATTTGACCGACGACGACGTAAACTTAGTTTGTTTGCTTTGCTGTGGTTTCTCTGCTACAGAAATGAGCGTTTTCTATAATCACAGCAACGGGAAATCTATTTATTCGCGTAAAAGAAGGTTGGCTCATAAGCTAAATTTAGATACAACTTTAGACGAATATGTAGCCAATAGTTTACACCTTTGCCAAATCCAAAGCGAGTTGCATTAGAGTGGGTGAATTTTTAATTGCCTGAAATTCAGATAAATACGACGTTGCTGTTGCGGTTGTTTGCAACTTGCTGTGTTTCAGCGAATTAGCGAGTGTTGACTTTCTGCTGACTTTTATTTTTTTCAGAGTACTGATAATCAATGCTGTACAGAGGTGGTGCTGACTTTATTTATGATTACTTTTCTGTGATTAACGGTCGAAAGCCGTTATCTTTGTTCAGATGCAAACGAACTAAGAATTGGTATTATGAAAACACATCACATTTTAATTTTATCACTGGCGTTTGTCATTGGACTTTCCGGAACAATGCATGCGCAAAACCACAGCATTATTGTTGATTTAAGCGAAACAGGTGCAACTACTCCTAAGCCCAGAAGTACCACTCCCGGTTTTTCTTTGTCAAGTGTTAAACAAGAAATCTCGGCAAACTTCAAGGAAGTGCCTTTCGTGGAAGTGGATTTGGGAAAAAAAGAAGTCTGTGTGCGGTACAAAACCAAAGACAAAGAAGCATATGGTGAAATGGAAATCGTAAACGCAGACGGAACGTTCCGTTTCAGGACTCGTATCAATACCGGTAGAACAACGAACATGTACTACCTGAAAGACATGAAAGAACCGGGAATCTATTGTATAACCATCCGCGTTTCCGGTAAGAGTTATACGGGGTTTTTTATGTACTAACATCCATGTCCGGCACCTTCGATTTCCAGTTAAGTCCCTATGTCTATCCTTTTGTGAAAAACAACAACGTACTGCTGTTGAACACAAAAGATATGAATGCTATGATCTTCAATGAAGAAGAACACGTAGCCACATTCATGCGAGAGCTGCTGAAACCGTCCTCTTTTGGGGTTGTCCGACTGGATACCACAACAGAGCAGTATAAAAACTGCAAAACTTTTATAGACAAAGTATGCGAGATGGGTAACGGCAGCTTTCAAAAAGTCCGGCAGAGATCAAAGATTTCTCCTGTACTGAACCCTTATCTGTTAAAAATCCGCACCCCGGCACCGGGAGCCGAAAGAGGAGAAAATATCACACTGGTACTCAACCACGATTGTCCTCACAACTGTTCGCAATGTGACGAGTATGCCCGGCAATTTACCAGCTGCTCTAAACGTAACAGCAACGCTGTTATGGATCCGGATTTTGTGAAAAGTTTGTTCCGGAATTTATCCAATCCGGAATCGTGTACGCTAGATGTTTGTGGAGGAGATTTGTCATTGCACCCCCATTTGGATCGGATGATAGAGTTGTTTTCCTCATTTTCCGGCTTGTGCAGGTATCACATACATTGCCGTCAATACAGGAGCAGCGCTTCTAAATTGCCGGAAAATGCAGGGAAAGTGATCATTGTGGATTTTCCTGTGATGGATACCCTATGCTTTGAACATCCGGAAAAATATACGTACAACTTTGTAATTTCTCAAAAGGAAGACCTGACGTTATGTCGCGATTATGTAGAATCTTATAACATCCCCAATTTCTATATTTCCATAATGGATGCTAGCCGGTCAAACGGGTTTATGAAGAAAAGCATATTCCTTCTTCAAGACGAACTGGAATGTAGTTTGGGGACTTTTCCTTTTAAGGACAAAGTACGCATTATCAACAGCCATTACTTTTACAAGACCTTTATCTTGCCCAACGGAGATGTTTATGAATCTTCCGTAGGTGGCCCTATAGCCAACTTGTACGAAGAAACTCCTTCGAACGTTATGGATTTTGTCCGGTCACTCCATATTCAGTCTTGGGAAAAAGCACGTAACGCAAACGAAAATTTCAACGTTTGTACCGATTGCTTGTTTTACGACATGTGTCCGGGTTTGTGGTAAATAGAATTCCTGCTACTTTTGTACTATGAGAATTCTGGTCTTAGGTTCCGGTGGTAGGGAACATGCGCTGGCTTGGAAGCTGGCTCAATCGTCTTTGGTACAAGCTCTTTTTATAGCTCCCGGAAATGCAGGTACGCAAAGCCTCACGTTGGCAAACGGTAACAAAGCACAAAACATTGCTCTTTCTCCTAATCACTTTCCTTCTGTAAAAGAAGCCCTTATACAGCACCGTGTGGACATGATGGTAGTGGGACCCGAGGCACCTCTTGTGAAAGGCATTACAGATTATTGTAGAGAGCAAGAGGAATTGAAAGATCTTTTGGTGGTTGGACCGGACAAAAAAGGCGCTCTATTGGAAGGGAGTAAAGACTATGCAAAGCAATTCATGAATACGTATGGGATCCCAACGGCCTCCTCTTGCACTTTTACGGCAGACCAATACAACCAAGCCAGCCAATACTTGGAAACGTTACAACCACCCTACGTTCTAAAGGCAGACGGACTTGCTGCGGGAAAAGGAGTAATTATTGAGCCTGACAGGAAAACAGCCGGCAAGAGCCTGAAAGAAATGATGAGTGGAAAATTTGGCGAGGCCGGTGATAAAGTAGTGATAGAATCTTTTCTGGAAGGTATAGAGGTGTCAGTATTCATTCTTACAGACGGGGTTCATTATAAAATCCTGCCCAATGCAAAGGATTACAAAAGAATAGGCCACGGCAATACGGGATTGAATACCGGAGGCATGGGGGCCGTTTCGCCTGTTCCGTTTGCAGATGCCCTTTTTATGAAAAAGGTAGAAGAACGTATCATCCGCCCCACACTCAAGGGATTGCAGGCAGAAGGCTGTCTTTACAAGGGATTCCTGTTCTTTGGGCTTATGAATTGCAACGGAGATCCCCATGTAATTGAGTACAACGTACGGATGGGAGACCCGGAAACGCAATCGGTGATGATGTGTTTGCAAGGAGACCTAGCAGCTGCCTGTATGTCTTTACAGACAGGCACCTTGCAAAATACAGACCTAACAACGGGAACAGACCATTGCGTAACAGTAGTTGCCGCTATGGAAGGGTACCCCGGATCGTACACAAAAGGCCACCTGATAGAAGGCCTTTACAAGGTGAAAAAAGCCGAGGTATTCCATATGGGAACAGCAGAGGCATCTTCAGGAAGGGCAGAAGCATCTTCAAGCAGGGTGGTGACTTCCGGTAGGAGGGTGGTGACTTCGGGTGGGAGGGTGCTGGCTGTGAGTGCCGTAGGGAGCGGGCTTGTGGAGGCACGAGAGAGGGCATACGAACAGCTATTGCAGGTGAAGTTTGAGGGTATGTACTACAGGGAAGATATTGGCTGTGATCTTATACAAGAATATGACCTTATTCCTGAAGAAAAGAGCATGTTATGATGATTACAGACTATATAAAACGTAGCGGTCCGGGAGCAGCTTTTTTCTCCCTTTTTATTTTGATTGTGTTCCGGGTTGTTTATCTGGTTGTAGGGCATACAGAGATTTCGTGGGCATTGGCTTTACCAACCCTTGTTCCCGTTTTGGGAACAGGAATACTACTGTCTGTCTTTTGTGATCGTTTTGATTTGTTACCGGAACGGACACATTGGACTCTTGTGACGTATGTGTGGCTTATGGCCATGTGTCCTCAGACATATGTGGAATGGGAAGCCGTATTGTCTTCTGTTCTTATAACAGCTGCTCTTTACCGACTAATTGTTGCTTCCTTGGATCCCCACGCCCGTTCCAACCCTTTTTTGAGTGCTTTTTACATTACGTGTGCCGGATTGTTGTTTCGTCCGGCTTTTTTATTTTACATCCCTCTGATCATCGGTTTTTTATTGATGACAGAAACGTCTGTTAAGAATTTATTTGCCTTTGTAGGAGGAATAGTAGTACCTCTCTTATTGCTTATTGCAGGTCTTTGGTTTTTAGGTTATTCTCCCTATGAGTTTGGTTTACAGAGGATACAAGAATTGGGATACCCCAAACCGGTAGCGTTTTGGAAATCTTATTCTGTTCTGCAGCTTGTGCCCATACTCGTTTTGATAGTATTGGTTTTGCTGGCGTTATTTGCCAGGCTCTTACGTCGTGAGTCAACTACCACTATCTATGTGTGGAGGTTTTACAACTCTATGTTTTTGTTTTTTGTTTTTGCTGCCGCCGTTTTCTTGCTCTATCCTAACCATGCCAACGGCGTGATTGCTTTATTTATGATACCAACCTCGTTTTTAATCACCTCTCTTTTCTCGGAAAAACGTTTTTTTGGTTCTCGCGTGTGGTTGTCTTTGTTTATTCTTTCTTCTCTTGTATACTTTGTGGCTCGCTTGGATGTTCTCCCGTTAACGTTTTAAGAAACTCAAGAATACAAGTAAGCTCCTTCGTATTCAGCTTTTTGTTTCTTTGGTGGTAAGCCATGGCTCCTACGGCAATCCTCAGGTTTTGAGCAGCAGCATCATGAAAATAAGGATACGTAAGATTGATGTTTCTTAAGCCGGGAACTTTAAACCTATGCATATCCATAATATCTCCCGTTACCTGATAGTGTCCCATATCTTCCACCACCAGCTTGGAAGGGTCGGGATAGTAGGTGTGGGCCGTCCCGGTGTATTCTACCGATAGGCCTCCGGCTCCTACTCCGGCGTGACAAGTGGCACACCCCAAATTTTTAAACAACGCATATCCTTCTTTTGCTTCGGGGCTTATGGCATTTTTATCTCCTTTAAGATACTTGTCAAATGGAGCATTTGGTGTAATTAAAGTCTTTATATATTGAACCAAGGCATCTGCCAGGGAACTGTCTGTCAAGCCCGTGGGGTAGGTTTCAGCAAAACGATCTGTCAGTTCCTTGTCTTGGGAAAGCACCTGAATAATGCTATCTAACGAATTTATATTCATTTTGATCGGATCTGTAAGGTGATCAAAGATCACATCTTCCAGTGTAGCACTACGCCCATTCCAGAAAAAAACAGAGTGCAAGGCGGTATTAAAAGTACTCAACGTATTGGCTGCTACCGGTTGGTTATAAACTCCTATGGAAAAAGGAGCATGGTCAGTTCCGGCAGTTTCTGTATTGTGACAAACCATACAGGACAAAGAGTTATGGGAACTCAAACGAGGGTCATGATACAACAAGCGTCCCAGCGCTACTTTCGCAGGATGTGTTTCTAGGGAATCCGGAACGGGAAGGATGGGTTCAAAAGGATGTTCTTTAGTAGGGTAAGGATACCCGTAGTTTCTTTCCAAATAATGATGGGTCCAGTTAAGAAAAACCTCTTGTTTCCCTTTGGTTATGGGTGATTCCCAAAAAAACACCCTATAGATGATCGGTGGCATGCTACGTTTTGTCAAAACGTTTTGCATCTTGATGAAAACCACTTCATCTATGTGCTTTTTGCTATAATACCTATCTAATACCTTAGAAACGTTGTAGAATTTTAAGGCTCTTTTGGCTTGATTCTGAATTATAGTACCTACAACAGGCAATTGAGCATGAGTATGCATATACTCCGGACCGGCATGACAGATAAGACACCCTCCCTGGTCTATAATAATTTCTATTTGCTCCGTGGACGACAAGGTATCGGGCGGCGTCTTATTTTTAATCCTGGAAAAGAAAATACCCATTCCAATCAACATAATTAACGTTGCAATAATTTTCCAAAAGATGGATAATACTTTTTTCATAATGCGTAATTATGAAGGCTGGTTTGGGCTCCGGGCAAATATTGGAAGCCGTACCAACAAATTTGCAAAGACAAAAAAGCTAGAACCAGAACAAGATACATTTTTTTTCTTGCTTCCGGTTGAGATTTCCTTATGTGAAAAAATAACAGGTACAAAAGCCATGTGACGGCAGCCCAAGTTTCTTTGGGATCCCATGTCCAATAATCACCCCACGCCAGTCGAGCCCATATGGATCCCAGCAACATCCCTATGGTAAAGAAAGCAAAGCCGGCACGTGTTAGTTTGTCAATGGCAGGCATAATAGGGTCGTTAGGGCGAAAAAAACCAACTACGGCTAGAAGGAAAGAGCAGGCAAGTAAGCCATAAGAGAACATGTAGACGGTAACGTGTGGAATAAACCAGATGCTTTGCAATGCAGGCATAAGTACATGGCTGTGAATCTGAGGACGCAGTATGTTGAGCGCACTAAATACAAGTGCCATTACCGTAGACAAAGGAAGAATCCAGGGGAATTTCCATTTCATATAGGTAATTAACCCTGCAAACGACAAAAACAGCGTGTACCACAACCTTACTTCTCCCATGGTAGCTAAAGGCGGACGCTGTTGTGAAACCCAAAGGCCCCCAATAAAAACAGCGTAAACAACAATACCTGCCGCATACGTAATGATGGTCCACAGATAATATTTTCGAACTCGGTTCCAGGCCGGAATGATACCCAGAATCCATAAGACGGCAGAGGCAAAAGCAAAACCTGTATGATGGTCCCACGTCATGTTATGAATCTTTTAACGGCTCCGGCCAGCATAAGTACAATTCCCAACAATACCAGCCACCTCCATGGCTGGTAAGTTATCAATACGGTACAATAGGGAACGTGTCCCCCGGTTGTTTCTACGTAATCCAACAGGTAAATCTGATGGTGTTTATGGTACACCGGATGGTTTACCCTCAATTTTTTTCTAAAGGTTGTTTCATTCTTTAGACTCAACTCTGCAATGAATTCCATAGGTTCCCCCGTAGGGTAACGATGGACAGAAAAACGATCCAACCGGATTTCAAAAGGAAGAGCCGTTTGAACGTATTCCTGACTGGGAAGAACAAGCTGCATAGACAAACTGTCTGCACTTCCCAACATGCCGGCCCACAGAGCCAGCCACAAACCGGTCCCTGTAAGTGAAAATCTACGGAATAAGCGCGACCCAAGAACGGTCAGAAACCAAACCAAAACCAGCACAAACGGCCAGCTGCTTGTAAAAGAAAGGTAAGGGGGCAGAACTCCTTGAAGGATGGCTGCCGCAATCAAAAGTAACAACGCTACTGTAAAGTGCCTATCACTGGAGAGCCTGCGGAATTTCCATCCTGCAAACACCATGCATAGACCTATGATAAGGTTAATAGGAAAAGAAAACAAATACAAATCTCTAATCATCTTTCAAGAGATAAGGAGTCAACAAATATAATCAATATCTTTGCAAATTCTTTTATTTCTGTTTATGAGTAAACTTACCATTACCAAAGGAGAGAATAAAGATTCTGTCCTTATAGAAAAACTTAAACGTTCCCCTTTACCTATAGTCTTGTACGGAGTAGGATTGATTGCAGACACTGCAGAACTCTTCCTGAATGAAAACGGCCTGCACGTTTCTAATCGCACACTGGACGACAAATACATGACGGACCAAAAATACATGACCGATGCACAACAACCCGGCACCGTGCTGTCCATTTCACAATTGCAGCAAAAGTACAGCGCCTACCACTTGTTGCTTTGTTTTTTTAGAGGATACCGAGAAGATTTGACGGAGTTCACCTCTCTTTTCCCCGGCGCTCAGACGGTAGATTACCTCTCTTCTATATACGATAGAGGGGTGCTTGAATCTATGGACCAAGCGTATCTTTTAGGACGTGTAGATGAATTTAATCGAATTTACAACTTGTTGGAAGACAGACTTTCCAAAGATAGTATGCAAGCCTATCTGAATGCAAAAATCAATAAAGATGCCCGATACCTCTTTCCTTACGTGAGAAGGCCACAGTATTTTTCAGAATCGGGAACCGTTAAAGACCTTACGTTCCATAACAGCGAAGTGTTGGTCAACTGTGGAGCTTTTACAGGAGACACGCTCAAAGATTTTCTGAAAATAAGCAACGGCCAATTTCAGAAAATTTACGCCTGTGAACCCGATCCTGTAAACTTAAAAGTATTACAGGATTTTATCCACAAGGCGGGAATTGCAGACAGGACAAAAGTGGTGGACAAATGTTTGGGCGATAAAAGAGAGGTAGTGCATTTTCTAAGCCAAGGCACCATGCTGTCCAGAGTGGTGCAGGCCGCCGGTGGCGAAACGACGGTTGCCGCTGCCGGGGATGTGACCGCTGCTGCTGTTGCTGCTGCTGGCGGTGCCACTGCCACTGCGCAGCTTTTCCAGGCCGATACGCTTGACAACCTGCTGGACGGAGAAAGAATCTCGGCCCTTGTGATGGATGTGGAAGGGAACGAGCTGAAAGTATTGCAGGGAGCACAAAAGACTATTCAAAGAGATGAGCCACTGTTGGCACTAGCGGCCTACCATAAAAATGATGATTTGTTGGTATTGACAGATTACCTTAGGGAGCTGGTTCCGGATTACCGGTTTTACTTTCGGGTGCACAAGCCCATGGCCATAGATGCCGTGTTATATGCCAGTAAAAGGGGTGGCTGAGCAGAAAGCAGAAGTGGTTGAGCAGAAAGCAGAAGTGGTTGAGCAGAAAGCAGAAGTGGTTGAGCAGAAGTTATCAGCAGCAGAAAATGCTAAAGGAGTTTTTTGAGGTACCCAGCGGATTCGAACCGCTGTACTCGGTTTTGCAGACCGATGCCTAACCACTCGGCCAGGGTACCTTTTCTTTAAAGGACTGCAAAGTTAGCAAATCTTTTGAATTAGTAAAGATTTTTAAACAGCCTGCAAATTTTTTCCAGGTATTTTTTATCTAAGGTATCAAACGTGTTTAGCCTATCGGAATCGATATCCAGCACGGCGCGTACTTTTTGCTGGGCATCAAAAACAGGTACCACAATTTCTGATCGCGAATAGAGGCTGCATGCAATGTGTCCCGGGAATTCTTCTACGTTAGGAACAATTAGTGTCATTTGTTTTTCCCAAGCGGTACCGCATACACCCCGTTTGTACGGAATGTGGGTACAGGCAGGAGGACCTTGGAACGGACCCAGTACCAGCTCTTTGGGCTTGCCTTGAACGCGGTAAAAGCCGACCCACCAAAAATTAAATTTTTCTTTTAACAAGGCACTTACGTTGGCCATCGCGGCAATAAGGTCCGTCTCGTCTTTCATAAGTCGTGTGGCCTCTTCCAGCACCTCTTCGTACATTCTTTGGCGGGGAGATTTTTTTTCTTCGCCATGTTCCATGAGCACATGGTATATTTGGTGGCAAACGTATGCGTCTGTAGCTGCATACATGGCTTGGGCCGTGCTTAGGGGATAGGCTTCCCAGTTGCTGATCTGTTGCGATTTACTTATTCTTTTACCCAATACAATGGCAGTCAACTTCTTTAAGCTCTTTTCTGCAATTCCATAATCTTCTGCTATGTCTTGCAAGTCTACAAAACCTGCCGGATTGAAAGAATCGTATCGCTGTAGCCCAACAATGTCGTCTCTTATGGCAGCTCCTACTTTTACAAGGTCTTTGCGCGACAAGATTTCCCTCAATACCGAAGGAAATCCTGTTTTTTTCAAATGAAAAAGGTAGGAACGATCTTTTGTGCTTAGCTGGAGCAGCGCCGGCTTGAACATTTTTCCGGCAGAAAAACGAGGCTTGGTTTCTGTATCAAATCCCAGAACGGATTGCTGAGAAAGCCAAGCAGCTGCTTTTAGGGTTTGTTGTTTTGTAGATATTCGGTGGATTTCTCCCTTAAAAGAAATAAAAGGAAGTTGGTCCATTTCGTTTTTTTCAATTTTTGATACAAACATAGGGTGCTTATTGTGTCTTACGTTTAAGATTTCACATAGGTAAATGTGCCGTTGGGGCCGGACAGCGTCACGCGGGCAGGGGAGGCGGCTTCCACACGCCCAATGACTTGAGCATCCAGCCCAAAGCCTCGAGCTATATCAATAATCCGGGCCGAGGCGTGCGGTGGTACGTACAGCTCCATACGGTGTCCCATATTAAAGACGGTGTACATTTCTTTCCAAGGAGTACCGCTTATTTCTTGGATTTCGGAAAACAATGGGGGTACGGAAAATAAATTATCTTTGATGATGTGCAGGTCATTTACAAAGTGAAGGATTTTTGTCTGGCCTCCACCGGTACAATGAACCATCCCGTGGATATCGTCTCTACAAGCCTTGAAAACAGCCTTTATGATTGGGGCGTAGGTACGGGTGGGCGAGAGCACTAATTTTCCATACGTAAGGCCCGAGGAAGGGTGTATGTCTATCAGCTTTCTGGTTCCGGTATATACCACGTCATCGGGGGTTCCGGGATCGTAACTTTCCGGAAAAGTACGGGCCAGTACCTTAGTAAACACGTCGTGACGGGCACTCGTTAAGCCGTTGCTTCCTATGCCGCTGTTGTAGGTGTCTTCGTACGTAGTTTGACCGTAAGAGGCCAATCCCACAATGACGTCACCCGGTTGAATGAGGGCGTTGTCAATGACCCGATCCCGTCTTATGCGCGCACATACCGTACTGTCCACAATGACCGTACGCACCAGATCGCCTACATCAGCCGTTTCTCCTCCTGTCAGCTCCAGGTGAATGCCCAGGTCCTGCATTTTTTCACAAAACCGCCTGCTGCCTCCAATGAGCCGGGCAATCACTTCTGCCGGTACTAGGCGTTTGTTTCGTCCAATGGTGGAACTGAGTAGGATGTTGTCCGTAATACCTACGCACAACAAATCGTCCAGGTTCATAACTATGGCATCTTGTGCAATCCCTTCCCATACGCTCAAATCACCCGTTTCCCTCCAATAACAATAGGCAAGAGAAGATTTAGTTCCCGCACCGTCTGCATGCATGACCAGGCAGTATTCCGGATCATGGGTAAGGATATCGGGGATGATCTTGCAAAAAGCCTGCGGAAACAACCCTTTTGAGGTACCTTCCAAGGCGGCATGCACTTCGCTTTTAGACGTGGAAACTCCACGGCGGCTGTATGTTTCTGCTTCCAGACGGTTCATTATCTCAGATAAAATAAATCTTTGTATTTAGGCAATTGCCACAAGCTGTGATCCACAATCATTTCCAGGTGGTCTGCCCGTTTACGGATCTCTTCCATGAGGGCAGGTATCTCTTCTTTTGTTGTCTTAGGACCGTTCCACGCATCCAGCAGTTGGTGGACCAGGTTACGCAATTCGTTCACGTACCGTGCCGTAATTTCTACGGCTTTGAACTGTGTAGAGGCCAGCTCTTTAAACGTTTCTTCGGGGAACGCTTCTTTCAGGCCTTGTATGTTTTTCAGCAACAGGTTCTGGTGGCGTACGGCTGCAGGCACAAAATGGTTGATGGTCATCTGGCTAAGTACATGCACTTCCCGCTCCAGTTGCATGACATTCTCTTGTTCCCGGTAGGTTTGCACCTCGGCAGGTACGTCTTTGCTTGCTGCGCAATGCAAAGTAGCTGCCGTTTCTGCCAAAGATACTATCATTTGGTTGAACGTGCCCGTGTGTTCTTGTATAAACTCAGCTGCCAACCTGTTAAAGTGCAAGAGCGTGCCGGTACATTCCAAAGGGAAGCGAATAGGTGTGGTAAGCGGAGCACCGTCTGCCATCAGGCTCCAGTGACAGTACTGTGCCGAGGCGGGGAACCCTGCAAAAGGCCGGGGGTGGAGGAGCACTTTAATGCCTTGGTCATCCTCCGGACTCAACAGAATTTTCAGTAGATTCTGCCTTTCTTTTGGTGCGTTTGCAGCGTTATCCACATCTAATATCACCGCAAGCTGTGTGGGAACTCCTTTGCCTCCCGAGAACGTTATAATCATGCCTTCTTCTTCTGCTGTTTCCTGTACTTCTGCTATGAAGGCCTCTGCACTGTATGGAATCAGAGGGTAGCCCGGGGTATGGGGATAGAGGTGTTTGCTGGGTGAAAGTCCTTGCAGTGTCCGCCCGCACAACAACAGATCCGGGCGGGATTGGTACATGAAGCGGTCTGTCAGGTAAAATTCTATTTCCAGGCGGTACACCAGCTGTACTGAATTTTCAAATTCCGGTTCATGCTGTTCCATCCATTGATGCAAGGCCTGTTCTACGGCCACCACAGAGTCTGCGTGTTTTTCTACGGGAAAATGAGCCATATTGTTTTAGTTTAGTCAGACAAAAGTAGGAAAATAAAAGATGTAGGAAAAATAAAAGAAAACCGTATCTTTGTTGATTAAATTTTAATAAATAACTAGTTACTATGTTAGGTATATCTGAACTGTCAAAGAAAATGCCGGCTTCTCCCATCAGAAAGCTGGTTCCTTATGCCGAGGCGGCAAAAAAGCGTGGAATCAAAGTGTATCATCTGAACATTGGCCAGCCCGATGTGGAATCTCCAAAAGAAGCACTGGAACCTATCCGTAATTTTGATCTGAAATTGATTTCGTACCCTCATTCGGGAGGTATTGAGTCGTACCGCAGAGGATTGGCAAAATATTACGAAAGTGTAAATATTAAACTGTCCTACGAACAGATCATAGTAACCATAGGCGGATCGGAAGCGTTACACATGGCATTGAACGTATGTTGTAACCCCGGAGACGAGGTGATTGTCTTTGAACCTTTTTACACCAATTACAACACGTTTGCCCTTATGACGGGAGTGAAATTTATCCCCGTTACCACCACCATTGAAGACGGTTTTGCGCTGCCCCCCATGAGCGAGGTTGAAAAATACATTACCCCAAAAACAAAAGCTATTCTGATCAACAGCCCCGGTAATCCCACCGGAACTTTATATACAAAAGAAGATATTTTGAAATTGGGAGAGATTGTCAAGAAGCACAACTTGTTCTTAATGAGTGACGAGGTATACAGAGAATTCTGCTATACAGACGAACCGCATTTCTCTTGCATGCATATCCCCGGAGCAGAACAGCACGTCATTTTGATTGACTCGGTCTCTAAACGTTACAGCATGTGCGGTGCACGTGTGGGCTGTATTGCTTCCCATAACAAAGAGGTGATGGGTGCCGTTATGCGTTTTGCACAGGCTCGCCTTTGCGGACCGGCTATCGGCCAAATGGCTTCTGAAGGAGCACTCAACACGCCGCAATCCTATTTTGACAGCGTGAAAGAAGAATACATCAGCCGTCGCGATTTGATGATTGAAAGACTCAACAAAATGGAAGGCGTTTATTCCCCTATGCCCAAAGGTGCTTTCTACACCACGGCACGTTTGCCTGTTGACGATTCAGAAAAATTCGCACAATGGTTGCTGGAAGAGTTCAGCTACGAAGGACAAACCGTAATGGTAGCTCCGGCCGCCGGATTCTATGCCACGCCGGGTAAAGGTACCAATGAAGTCCGCATTGCTTACGTACTTAAAAAAGAAGACATAACCAATGCCATGGATTGCTTGGAAAGAGCTTTACAAGAATACCCGGGAAGGGTGCTGTAAACAGCAACTAAATAAAGTACGCGAAAGCGTATAGATAAAAAACGCAGTAGCAGATAAAAAGGCTCCTGCGTTTTTTTAGGTCTTGTCTAAATCTTCAAAAGTGATGTTTGAAAAATCTGCAGGACGGGCTTCCACTACGGGAATACGCTCTTTGATAAAAGCAATCACTTCTTCCAGTCCTTCACTAAACTTTTCAAAATCTTCTTTGTATAGAAAAATCTTATGTTTTTCGTAAGAAAATCGTCCGTCTTTATCTACACGACGTTTGCTTTCCGTAATAGTTAGGTAATAATCGTTTCCCCTTGTTGTCTTTACATCAAAGAAATACGTTCTCTTACCGGCCCGTACGGGTTTGGAAAATACATCATCTCCACTATGTTCCACTTTTTGGGAACGGCCGCTATCTTCAGAATACATAACTGTTATTTGTTTATATCTACGCAAATATAAAATATATTTACTTTAAATGCTGTATATTTGCAGAGATTCTTTTTGATTTAGACAATATGCTCAACCGGCGAATCATTCGTATCAAAGTTTTTAAGCTTTTATTCAGTAGTGTTCACTCACAGAATTTTGACCTGTCACTGGCAGAAAAAGAACTGTTATTAAGTCTGGACAAAACACGTCAATTGTACTTTTTGCTGCTGAACCTTCCCGATGCGCTCGTTCGCTTTGCTCAAGAAAGGATTGATATAGGATTGCAGAAATACCATCCTTCAGAAGAAGAAGCCAACCCCAACCTGCGCTTTGTAAACAACCGCTTGACCGCTTTTTTGCAAAAAGACAAAGAGCTGGGTTATGCCCGGGAGAGAGGCCTTAACTGGGGGGAACACAGAAGCTACATCCGAAGGATCCATGAACAGCTGAAAGAAGAACCTTTCTTTATAGACTATATGACTCAAGCACAAGAACCCGGTTTTGAAGAAGACGTAAAACTGTTTATGGACTTTTACAGCTCGCAACCGGCAGCCGATCCGGAACTGTACGGTCTGTTGGAAGATATGAGCCTGTATTGGGCAGATGATGTGGCGTATGTATGTGACGTTGTTTTGTCGCAGCTGGAAAACTTGAAAGAAACTACCCGTCAGCTCAGGCATCCGGAATTGTTTTACAACAACGACGATAAAGAATACGCCTTGGGCCTGCTGCATCAATCCCTCATTCACTACAATACATATATAGGGTACATAAAGAAATTTGCAGAAAACTGGGATCCGGAACGGATTGCGGCTACAGACAATATACTTATTGTCATGGGGGTAGCAGAAGCAGTGGCCTTTTCCAGCATTCCCGTAAAAGTGACCCTGAACGAAATGGTAGAGATATCAAAACTCTACAGCACAGAGAACTCCCGTGTTTTTGTAAACGGCATCTTAGATAGAATCTTAAAACACTTGTTGCAAAAAGGTGACATTGTTAAAAAAGGCAGGGGTCTGGTAGAGAATTAGACAGAAAACTTTTTAAATTTGAACAATATTATGCAAGCTTTATTTTTTATTTTACAGGCAGAAAGCCAAGGGAAACTTGGAAACTACTCTTTCTTAATTATGATGGGCGCTATTTTTCTGATCATGTATTTTTTGATGATCCGCCCTCAGAAAAAACGTCAGAAAGAACTGCAAGCTTACCGTGATAACCTTAAAAAAGGTGAAAAAGTAGTTACGGCCGGCGGCATTTACGGAACCATTGCAGAAGTAAAAGACAATTACGTCCTCCTGGAAGTAGATACCAACGTTAAAATACGTGTAGACAAATCTACATTGGTAAAAGATTCTTCTGATCTGCAACAAGGCAGCTGATACCCTTTGACCTATGAAGAGGAGGTCCAGACTGGTTTTATTGCTTTGTATTCTCATTGCTTTTATTCTTTGGGTAGTGTATACGTTATCCAATGAATACACCTCTTATTTTCGTTTTCCGTTAGAAGTAGAAACCAACCTGGACGGTCGCACCAATACGTCCCAGGCAGACAACACACTCTTTTTAAGAGGTACGGCCAGGGGGTCTTACATTATCCGTCATACGTGGAGAAAGAAAACTCCGCAGATCCGCATTTTTGCAGACAAAAACCTGCTACGCATGTATCCGGAAAAAGACGGAGAGTTTTACCTGTTGGCAGACAACGTACACAACCTGGTAAACGATGCGCTGGGAACAGACTTACAGTTGGAAGTGATCCTTACCGATACCATTCGATTGGAATACAAAGCTACGCACCACAAAAAAGTACCGATAACGCTTGTTGCGGACTTGTCTTACAAGGCACAACACATGTCTTTTGAACCCATAAGGATTCAGCCGGACAGTGTGCTGGTCTATGCAGAAGAATCCACTTTGGCTCTTATAGACGAAATTCGTACCCGTAGGATCTCCCTTACGCATCTGGACAAAACAGTAGAAGGCATTGCGCGTTTAGAAGTACCGGCCAACACGCGCCTGTCTTATACAGACGTGAACTACGAAGTGATGGTTAAGCGGTACATAGAATTAAGCTTTCAGGTACCCGTTATGACTGCCAACGTGCCTCCTCGTGTAGATTTGCTCCTTTTGCCCGACAAGATTACCGTTCAGTTTCGTTGCCCGTTTGAAGACGCTGTGGGTATAAAAGAAGACGACTTTGTACTGGTTGTAGATTACAACCGGTTTGTTACTAAAGATAGCGGCAAAACCATTCCGGAACTGCAACAGGCCCCGGCTGTCGTCAGCCACATTCAGTTTATACCGCAGTTTGTTGACGGAATCATTCAGAACCGCTATTAATTTCTGCAACGCAATGATTATCTTGGGTATTACAGGAGGTATAGGCAGTGGGAAAAGCTACGTTACCAAGATTTTTGGAGCTTTGGGTATTCCTTATTACGATTCCGATGACCGTACAAAACAACTGTATATAGAACACCCAAAATTAAAAAAAGAACTTTCCGCCCTGTTGGGAACAGACGTCTTTAAAGACGGTACTCTGGACAGGCAAAAGATGGCAGATCTGATTTTTAACAATGCAGAACTGCTAAGCCGGGTGAACCACCTGGTACACCCCTACGTGGTGGGGGATTTTTTACAATGGGCCAAGCCTTTGAGGGCTCCGTACGTAATCTTTGAAAGTGCCATCCTGTTGCAGATGGACCCTCCGTTTCACACCACGCGGGTGTTGACCGTCTCGGCAGATAAAGAAATCAGGCTAAGCCGGGCTGCCGGGCGCAATGAAGTACACCGCCAATCTGTACTAGAGAGGATGGACAAACAATGGAGCGATAAACAGAGAGAAGCGGGGGCAGATTTTGTGATAGAATCCAACAACCGCAAGGCGCTGCTTCCCAGGGTGCTGGAGGTGCACCAAACGATGTTAAACTTGAGAACAAACAATAATGAAAACAGATCTTACGAAAATCCTGTCTATTGGGGGACAACCGGGACTGTACCTTTACCTGACATCAAGTAACGGTGGTGTGGTTGTAGAATCCCTTACAGACAAACAGCGCAAATGGATGGGTCCCAGCGCACGTATGACGGCGCTCTCGGATATTTCTGTATATACACAAACGGAAGATGAACTGAGCCTTCAGGAAATCCTTACCCGCATGAAAGATCACCTGAAAGGCGGTCCGGCCCCCAATCCGCGCTCCAAAGACACCAATATGCCTGCTTTTTTTGAAGCGGTAATTTCCGAATACGATAGAGAGCGTTTTTATACCTCGCACATGAAAAAAGTGCTGGAATGGTACAACGTGCTTCAGGAAGCCGACGCCCTTGAATTTGAAGAGCCGGAAACCGAGGCATCTGATGCAGCAGCAGAAGCAGAAGTAGCAGCAGCAGCAGCAGAAGCAGCAGCAGCAGAAGCAGAAGTAGCAGCAGCAGAAGCAGAAGAAGCAGCATCCGACACTGAAGAACAAAAGTAGTGAGGAACAAACCACCGGCAGGCAGTCGTGGGGTAGCGGGGGTGTATACGCTGGGATGCTCCAAAAATAGAGTAGACAGCGAACACCTTATGCGCCAGTTGGAACACGGCGGCTGGGAAGTAATTCCCGATGCCCTGGAAGAAGACTACCCGTTAGACGTGTTGATTATCAACACATGCGGCTTTATTCATCCGGCCCGCGAAGAATCCATTCAATACATACTGGAAGCCTTGCAAGCCAAAGAAGAAGGGCGGTTGGGCAGGGTGTTGATTATGGGATGCTTGTCTGAACGTTATAGGGCCCCATTGCAAAAAGAACTCCCGCAGGCCGATGGTCTGTACGGCGTTAACCACATTCCCGCCCTTTGTGCTAGTATGGGAGTGCCGTACGTACCCCACCTAGACACGCAACGCGTATTGTCCACCCCGGCCCATTACGCCTACCTGAAAATCAGTGAAGGATGCGACCGCGGCTGTGCTTACTGTGCCATCCCCCTGATTCGCGGCAATCACCTGTCGCGCCCTAAAGAAGCTTTGCTTGCCGAGGCCCGTTTTCTGGCGGCTCAGGGAGTAAAAGAACTGAACCTGGTAGCGCAAGACACCAGTTTTTACGGAATGGACCTAACGGGCAAACGAGAGCTCGCAGGATTGATGGAAGATTTATGCCGGATAAACGGTATAGAGTGGATCCGTTTGCTGTACACCTATCCGCAGGGATTTCCCACCGATGTACTTCGTTTGATGGCCGGCGAACCTAAAATTTGTCACTACGTAGATATACCGTTGCAACATATAGCAGATAATGTATTGGAGGCTATGCGACGGAACACAACGCGGGCAGAAACACTCCGTTTAATAGAAGATTTTCGTACATTAGTACCGGACATTTGTCTGCGCACCACCCTTATGGTAGGCCATCCGGGGGAAGACGAACAGGCATTCCGGCAGTTGCTTGACTTTGTGGAACAGACACGTTTTGAGAAGCTGGGAGCTTTTACGTACTCAGAAGAAGAGGGCACGTACGGAGCGCAGTTCTTGAAAGACAGCGTTCCGGAAAAGATAAAACAAGACCGTTATGAAGCGCTTATGGAATTGCAAAAAGGCATTTCTTTTGCATACAACCAATCGCGCGTAGGGAGCCCATGCACCCTTTTGGTCGATTACGTAATTACGGCAGAAGGTCGGGATCCTGTGGCACTGGGACGCTCCCGTTCAGAAGCACCGGAAGTAGACGGATACATAGTCTTGGAACAGGCAAAAAACACGGAACCGGGAACGTTCTTAAACGTGCGTATAACACGGGCAACAGCCTACGATTTATTTGCAGAATTTTAAAATTTGTTAACATGCAATTACTTAGAAACAAAAAAGTATTGATTACCGGAGCCGCTCGCGGAATTGGCAAAGCGGTGGCTCTGGCTATGGCAGAGCACGGCGCAGACGTAGCTTTTACAGACTTAGAAATAGACGAAAAAGCAAAAGAAACCCTAAAAGAAATAGAAGCCTTTGGAGTAAAAGCGTTGGCCTATGCCTCTAACGCAGCCTCGTTTGACCAGGCGCATAAAGTAGTAAAAGAAGTCATCCGTGAATTTGGACGCATAGATGTCTTAGTAAACAATGCGGGCATCACGCGCGATACCCTTATGTTGCGCATGACAGAACAGCAATGGGACCTTGTTGTGAATGTAAACTTGAAATCTGCCTTCAACTATATACATGCCGTTACCCCTTTTATGATGAAACAAAAGGCAGGTAGCATCATAAACATGAGCTCTGTGGTAGGGTTGTCCGGAAATGCAGGACAAGCCAACTACGCTACTTCTAAAGCCGGCATGGTAGCCTTGGTGAAATCTGTGGCTAAAGAGTTAGGACCCAGAGGAATCCGTGCCAATGCCATAGCTCCCGGTTTCATAGTCAGCGAAATGACAGACCAAATACCGGAAGCGGCTCGCAAAGCATGGATAGATACGATTCCGCTCCGCAGGGGAGGTACCCCCGGGGAAGTAGCTAACGTTTGCGTCTTCTTGGGCTCGGATCTGTCTTCTTACGTAAGTGGACAGGTAATTCCCGTTTGCGGTGCCATGCACACATAAAAACAAATACCATAATCTTATGAAAGCCATACGTACTGTAATTTTGATAACGTCTCTTATGCTGCTTGGAGCGTGTGGACCTGTAATCAATATACTGGAAGTGGACGTGAGGCTTCCTGCAGCCAAGCCTCTTACTTTGCCCGGAAAAGAACTGGCTGTATTTATTCCTCAATACGACTCGGTATCCATTACAGATTCCATCTTGCTCGCCAAATTTGCGCAATCTCTTGCCGGTGAATTGGCGTTGCAAGCCCACCTGCCGTCAGCATCCGTTCCTCTGTTCAACCATTATACCGGAGATCAGGTGCTGGGTACCTTAGACCAACCCGACTATGCCTACCGACTGGCCATGGAAACGGAATCGGATATGATTTTCATGGTCGACAGCGTTTTTATTGGCGGGTTCGATACCAGAAACATAGCGGGATCTTTTGGTAATTATAAAAAGCAATTCTTAATAGTGCCTTTTCATGCCGTAGTTCGCATATTTGATGCCCACCAATTTGTTTTTCAAGAGTACCTGAGCCTGAGCGATACACTGGCTTGGGAAGTTTGGGTACCGGATGATGCAAAGGCGGTAAGCATTCCCGAGAGTGCTTTTGAAGACATACAAAAAGCAGCTGTCATTCTGGGGCAGCGTACGGCACGCTCTTTCAGTGATCAGTGGGAAACACAAGACCGGGTTATTTTTCACTACTCCAAAAAAGATTGGAACCGCGCCTATGACCATGCGCTGGCCTTTGAATGGGATAAAGCTATGCAAATTTGGTTGAGAATGGTAGAGGGTGACAATGCAAAAGAAGTGGCTTGTGCCGCTTTTAACATAGCGTTGGCCTGTGAGATGCAGGGATATTTTGACCTAGCAGAAGAATGGCTGGAACTATCTGCGAAAACTTTTAGTATGCCGGAAACAGAATATTATTTAGAGTTGCTGCAAGAACGCAAAAAAAATGCAGCCTCCATTTTGATAGAAAAAGAACCGTTTTGAAAGAAAAGAACCTTCCCCGTGTCCACAAAACCGTAATTAGCTTTAACGACCGCGAAATGGCAGTCATTGATCATTTTTGCGAAAAATACAAAGTGAAAGTACGATCGCGCATGTACCGTGAAGCCATTATTACTACCATTTTAAGACAGCTGGAAAAAGATCATCCTCGGCTTTTTTAAACCGAGACTGTTTTGAATAAAAGAAAGCGGAGGGCCTGTAAGCCGGGTTCTGTCCAACTCCCATCATTTGTCTAAGCGGCCTACCCCCCGGCACAGAACGGGCCGCTCTGATATTGCCGGTATACTTGGCCTTGCAGGGGGCCGGTGCCTGCGTCAACGGCCGTCGCCGACCGTTACGGTGGGCTCTTACTCCACCTTTTCACCCTTACCTTCAGGTCCTAAGATCTGTAGGCGGTTATTTTCTGTCAAGCGCTCCGTAACCTTACGGCTACCTGTGCTTTCCACAGGACCCTTGCCCTTTCCTGCCCGGACTTTCCTCCCTTTTCCATAGGGAAAAGAGCGATGGGACGTCCCTCCGCTTCTGCAAAGTTAAAAAAAGTCCTTAAATTAGCGGTTTGAAAAAACTATCTTATGGCTACAAAATACGTCTTTGTTACCGGCGGGGTAACCTCTTCTCTGGGAAAAGGAATCATTGCCGCCTCTCTTGCAAAATTGTTGCAAGCCAGAGGATTAAAAGTAACCATCCAAAAATTTGATCCTTATATTAATGTAGATCCCGGTACGCTTAACCCTTACGAACACGGCGAGTGTTACGTTACAGAAGACGGTGCAGAAACAGACTTAGACCTGGGCCATTACGAACGTTTTTTAGGGATTTATACCAGCAAGGCCAGCAACGTAACTACGGGAAAAGTGTATCAAACGGTCATTGACAAAGAACGTGCAGGAACGTACAGAGGGAAAACAGTACAAGTGATCCCTCACATTACAGACGAGATTAAGCGCCGCATGTTGTTGCTGGGCAAAGGGCGTAAATTTGATATTGTCATTACAGAAATTGGTGGAACGGTTGGCGATATAGAATCACTCCCCTTTATTGAAGCCGTACGGCAAGTGCAATGGAGGCTCCCGGAAGAAGATTGCGCCGTCATTCACCTGACTTTAGTCCCTTACCTGGCGGCTGCCAAAGAATTAAAAACTAAACCCACGCAACACTCGGTCAGGCAATTGCAGCAAGAAGGGGTAAACCCAGATATTATTGTATGCCGTACAGAAAAACCGCTGCCTTTGGCCTTGCGCAGAAAGGTAGCCTTGTTCTGCAATGTGCGCCCTTATGCCGTTATTGAAGCCATAGACCAAAAAAGTATATACGAAGTACCGCTCAACCTGCAGCGCCAGAACCTGGACGGTATTGTATTGAATTTGTTGAAACTGGACAACACCATAGAACCCAACCTGGATGCCTGGAAATGTTTTATTGACCGCATCAATAACCCCTCAAAACAAATAGATGTAGCCCTGGTTGGCAAATACGTAGAACTGCAAGATGCCTACAAATCCATTTTGGAAGCTTTCATTCATGCCGGAGCTGCCAACCATACCCGAGTGAGGGTACATCCGATTCAGAGCGAGCGCATACATGAAGAAAATGTAAAAGAACTGCTGGCCGGTATGAAAGGAATAGTAGTAGCTCCCGGTTTTGGTTCCCGCGGAGCCGATGGTAAAATCCTTGCGAGCCGGTATGCCAGGGAACAAAAAATTCCTTTTCTGGGTATATGCCTGGGCATGCAAATGGCCATCCTGGATTTTGCCAGAAACGTTGCAGACATCCCGGAGGCAGATACCACAGAGTTTGTGCCGGAAACGGAGCATCCCGTAATAGACCTTATGGAAAAAGAAAAAGAAATGATGGGCATGAACAATACCATGCGACTGGGGGCTTACCAGAGCAAGATTTCACGCGGTACGCTAGCTTATAAAGTGTATGGAAAACAAACCGTTAGAGAAAGGCACCGTCATCGTTACGAACTCAATGACAAATACATACCTGCCCTGGTAAAAGCAGGATTGAAGATCTCGGCCAAAAATCCCAGAACGGGATTTGTAGAAATAGTAGAACTTCCGGACCATCCGTTTTTTATTGGCGTTCAATTTCATCCGGAGCTGAAAAGCACCCCGGAAAAGCCGGCTCCGCTCTTTACTTCGTTTGTAGAGGCTGCGTTGGCTTACCGTGGAACGAAAATTGCAGGAATAAAGTCATTATGAAGAGAACCATTCTTAACTTTCTTTTATTTTTTGCCGTATTCCTTACGGTACCGGCAACGGGTACACAACCCACCGGGCAGCAAACTACTGTTGCAAAGCAATACCGGTATAAGATAGAGGAGGTACTCCCACATAACACAGGATCGTACACCCAAGGATTTTTCTTTCACCAAGGTTTTTTTTACGAAAGTACGGGTCAATACGGAAGCTCCATGATGGCCAAGGTAGAGGTTCAATCGGGACGGATTTTAACTACACATGCCCTGGATAGAAAATATTTTGGAGAAGGCGCCTGTTTTCACAACGGGCTTATTTATCAGCTTACCTGGACAGAGAAAACCTGTTTTGTGTACGATGCGGCTACCCTCAATCTGTTGGGAACGCAGCGGTACAACAGGGAGGGTTGGGGATTGACCACCAACGGAACAGACCTGATCATGAGCGACGGAACATCTACCCTCTATTTCCTGGATCCGGACACCTTGCTGGACAGGCGCTCGTTACCGGTTACAAAAAATGGGAAACCTGTTGATAATCTGAACGAACTGGAGTATATTGACGGCAGCGTTTGGGCCAACATATACCTGAGCAATGAAATAGTCATTATCAACCCTACTACGGGGCACGTAACCGGAACGGTAGACTTGAGCGGTATATTACCGATTACGCTGCGTACCCGCACTACCGATGTGCTAAACGGCATTGCCTACGACCCAGAAACAAAAAGCATATGGATTACGGGGAAATATTGGCCCCGCGTTTATAAAATATCTTTACAATAACTTGTTCCCGGGGTGCTTGCTTTGCAGGCTGAGAACACACCCTTAGAACCTGATCCGGATAATACCGGCGGAGGAAAACAACATGAAAAAATTTGTATTCACTGGCCTGCTGCTGGCCTCACTCTCTTTAGCAGCGCAAGACCACACGCACACACAAGAAGTACGGAACCTGGATTCCATTGTTATAGTTGCCACACAGGCAGCCAAGGATTCTCCTGTGGCCTACAGCCGGGTCACCAGAGAAGACCTTATACGTACGGCTCCTACACAAAACTTGCCCTTTGCCCTGGCCCTTACACCGGGCGCCGTAGTTGTGGGAGAGAACGGAACCGGCAGCGGTTATACCTACCTGCGTATCCGCGGCTCTGAAGGAGCGCGCATTCAGGTGAACCTGAACGGGATTGCCATAAACGATGCCGAGTCGCAAGAAATCTTTTGGGTGAACCTGCCTGCCTTGAGCGGTTTCCTAGAGAACGTACAAGTACAGCGCGGGGTAGGTACCTCTGTAAACGGAAGCGGGGCTTTTGGCGCTACGGTAAACATGCGCACCTCTTACGTCAATCCTGCTCCTTATGCACAAATCCAGGCCTCGTACGGCAGCTTTAATACCTGGAATTTTGCAGTTGGTGCCGGAACGGGAACCGACGGCAAGCAGGTTCTACCGGAGGGTTTGGGTGTAGACATACGGTATGCGCACAACTGTACAGACGGATACATTGACCGCGGTCACGGTACCATGCATTCGCTCTTTGGGCGCGTGTCCTGGATCCGTCCCAAATACGCACTCAAGCTGTATTACATTTATGGAGAACAACATACGGGTATTACGTGGCTGGGCATTCCGCGCTCCCAATTGTTGGTGAACCGTCGCTACAATCCGGCCGGAGAATATACAGATGCTGCAGGTAACCTCCGTTATTACCCCAACGAGACAGACAACTACATTCAACATCACATACAGTTGAACCACTCACAATACCTAGGCAGCCGTTTTTCTTGGAGCAATACTTTTCATATGACCAAAGGCGACGGGTATTATGAGAATTATAAACAAAAAAAATCGGGAGACTACATAGTACGTCGCAGCATGGACAACCTCTACGCTGCGTTCAGCTCTCTGGGTACGTGGACCTTTGGCTCTGCCGGAGAGGTTATCTTGGGGCTGAACTATTCGTTTTACGATGGGCAGCATTTTGGGCTGCGCACCTACGACGTGGCCAACCCCAATTTTGCCTCGGCTCCGGAATATTACCGCAACCTGGGAGTGAAACACGACGGCAGTTCCTTCCTGAAAGGGAGCTATTCCGTTCCTCTGAGCGCCAGTGGAGATCGAACGGTCAGGTTTTTTGCCGATATGCAATACCGCTTCGTTTCCCTGCGTATGGACGGTGTTGACACAGATGGTATTTCTATGGCACATCAGGCGCCATGGCACTTCTTCAATCCCAAGGCGGGGGTAACGTTTGTGCCGGCCAAAGACCATCAGCTGTACGCCTCGGCTTATACAGGCAGCAGGGAACCTTCGCGCAGCGACATTAAAGAATCGATTAAAGCCGGAAGAACGGCCGAGTTGTTCCCCGAGAAAATGCTGGACTTTGAGGGCGGATACCGCTATACCGGCAGCCGCCTGTTGGTGGGTGTGAACTTGTACGCCATGGAATATAAAAACCAGCTGGTGCCTACGGGAAAGCTGAGCGATACGGGGTACGAGATCAAAGAAAACGTGCCGGTATCGTACCGCCGAGGCGTGGAAATAGAGGCCGGATGGCAGCCCATCCCGCAGCTGCGCTTGGAAGGAAACGTATGCCTGAGTACGAATAAAATTAAGGACCTTACCCTGTACCTGGATACGTACGATAATTCTGCCAGTTGGAATCCTGCAAGCCCACAAGTGACCGAATATTATGAACTTACAGACCTTGTCTATTCACCATCGGTAATCGGGGTGGCTCAAGTAGGGTACAAACCGTTTGTTGCAAGCGCGGGGTTGTTCAGGAATATGGAAGCTGTTTTTACGGCTCGTTTTGTAGGAAAACAATATTTTGACAACACCGGTTCACCGGAACGTACGTTGCAGCCGTACCAAGTGCTGGGCTTGACCTTGTCGCAGCCCTTTGCTACGCGGCGTGCCGGAACGTTTACGGTAACGGTTTTTGCAGACAATTTATTAAACAAACATTACTGTGCCGGAGCCTGGGCCTACCGTGCGGCTTTCCGCGATACGGGTACCGTAGAGGTAACGGAAGGATTTTTTCCGCAGGCCGGGTTCCAGGCGATGGTGAAGTTGGGGTGGGAGTGGTGAATGGGTGAGGGGTGAACAGGTGAGCGAGTGAACAGGTGAGCGAGTGAACAGGTGAGAAGTTATGGGTGAATTATTGCTAGAGGTATTTGGGGCGGTAGCCGGGCTGGTGTATGTCTGGCTGGAGGTTAAGCACCGCCGTGCTATGTGGATAGTGGGCTTTATCATGTCTGCCTGCTACGTGGTTGTTTTTGGCCTAAAAGGGCTGTATGCCTCCATGGGGCTGTACGTGTATTACTTGGGGATGAGTGTGTATGGGTGGAGGAAGTGGGGTGAGCAGGTGAGGGGTGAGCGGGTGAGGAGTGAACGGGTGAAGAGTGAGCGAGTGAAGAGTGATGGGGAGTTGCGGGCGGTGCGGATGACGAGGAGGCAGGCGGGGGTGGCCGGGGGGGTGCTGGTGGTGAGTTTTGCGGTGATGTGGGTTATTTTGCGGTGGTTTACAGACCATCCGGCACCGGCGACGGATGCTGCCATAACGGCACTTAATATTGCGGCTACGTGGTTGCTGGCGCACAGTGTGCTGGAACAGTGGCTGTTGTTGATTGTGGCTAATGCTTTGGCCATTGGATTGTATGCGTGGAGCGGGCTGTGGTTTACTACGGCGCTGTATGTGGTGCTGCTTGTGTTTTCTTTCATTGGGTATGGAAGCTGGCGAAGAAAAATTAACTAACTTTGCCAAAATATACCCTTATGAAAACAATTCTTATTTCTAACGTATTGCTGTATAAAGAACGGAAAGACGTTCTGATTGAGGGCAACAAGATAAAAGCCGTGGAACCGGCCGGCACCTTTGAAACAGATAAGACAAACGGTAGGGAAGGTAAGACGAGCGGTAGGGAAGGTAAGACGAGCGGAGAGACAGAGCTTGTGAGCCGTGTGGCAGATCGGGCAGGCCGTGTGGCAGACAAGGTGATTGACGGGGCCGGGAAGGCGATTATTCCGGGGTTTGTGAATGCGCATGCGCACTCGGCCATGACCCTTTTTAGAGGGGTGGGTGAGGACGTTCCTTTGGACCAATGGTTGCGGGAGCGGATTTGGCCTTACGAAGCCAAACTGGATGAAGAGATGGTGTATTGGGGAGCCAAATTGGCGTGCGTAGAAATGATTCGCACCGGGACCACTACTTTTAACGATATGTATTGGCATCTGAACGGTTGCAAGCGGGCCGCCGAAGAGATGGGCCTGCGTTCTGTGCAGTCGTTTACGTGGCTGGATCATTTTGACGACCAAACCATAGAAGAAAATAAAAAGCAGCTGAAGCTGGCGCATAAGGAAAGTGCCCATTGGAGCTCGCTTACCACGTTTGCCATCAGTCCGCATGCGATTTATACCGTGGCAGAAAAGTCGTTCCGCTACATCAACAGCTATGCCAAAGACAACGACCTGCTGGTGCATACACACCTGGCAGAAACGCGTGCAGAAATGGACCAGGCCGAGCGAGAATACGGCATGAGCCCCACCGAATATATGAATAAGCTGGGACTGATGAACCCCAACCTGATAGCGGCGCACTCGCTCTGGTTGAGCAGTGACGATATTAAAATATTGGGAAGTAACGGAGTACATACGGTACACAACCCCAATTCCAACTTAAAGCTGGCCTCGGGTTACAAGTTCAAATACAACGAACTGCGCGATGCCGGGGCTAACGTGTGCCTGGGAACGGACGGCTGTGCCTCTTCCAACAACCTGGACATGATCGACAGCATGAAAGCGGCAGCGCTGTTGCAAAAAGTGTGGAGAAACGATCCGGGAGCCACGCCTTTGAAGGAACTGATGGATGTGGCTTCTTTGAACGGGGCCAAAGCCTTGCGCCTGAAAGCAGGAAAAGTGGAGCCGGGGTATTTGGCAGACATAGCGTTGGTAGATATGGAAAGACCGTCTTTTGTACCCAACCATTACTTCTTGGCCAACCTGGTGTATGCCGCCAACGGAGAGTGTATAGATACTGTTATTTGTGACGGAAAAATCATTATGGAAAATCAGTACATTCCCGGTCAAGAAGAAATTTTTAGGAAAGTACAAGAGGTGGCAGACAAAGTAGTAGATTATAAAAAAAGAAAAAAGAAATGAAAACAGCTCTTTATCAGGAATCAGCAGATTATATACTCCAAAGGATTCCCCAACGTCCTCAGGTGGCCATCATTCTGGGCAGCGGTCTGGGAAAACTGGCAGACAGCATAGAAAATAAAGTAGTCATACCGTATGTGGAAATCCCTAATTTTTTGCTTTCTACGGCTCCGGGACATAAAGGAAACCTGATTGGCGGAACGTTGGGAGGCAAACAAGTTATATGCATGCAGGGACGCTTTCATTACTACGAAGGCTATGGCATGGATCAAGTGACTTTTCCCATACGTGTATTTAAATTGTTAGGAGCAGAAGCACTGTTTGTATCGAATGCTGCCGGCGGGATAAACCCCAAATTCAAAGTAGGCGATTTGATGGTTATTACAGACCATATAAACCTGCTGCCCAATCCGTTGTTGGGCAAAAACAACCCCGATTTTGGGGTGCGTTTTACCGATATGACACGCGCTTATGACAGGGAGCTGGCCACAATATGCAATGATATGGCAGACATTCACGGCATTCCTATAAGGTACGGTGTATATCTAGGCAATCCCGGTCCCACGTACGAGACGCCTGCCGAGTACAATTACTTTCAGACCATTGGTGCAGATGCTACCGGTATGTCTACCGTTCCGGAAGTAATTGTGGCACGACATTGCGATTTGAGGGTGTTTGGCATGTCTGTTATTACTAACGAAGCCTATGACTTTGCCGACGATTTTGTAAACGACGGCATGGACGTAATCAAGGCAGCCGATGCAGCTGCCGATAAAATGACACTTCTCTTTACAGAAATCATAGCAAATCTGCAATAAATACCTTAAATTCGCAGTTTTAATTCACAAATGGTATAAATATGTCAAAGAAAGAAATTAAGTTTTGTCTCCTGTACAGAGATATGTGGCAATCATCGGGCAAGTACGTCCCTATGGTCCATCAGTTGAAGCAATTTGCCCCGCTGGTTATTGAAATGGGATGTTTTGATAGGGTAGAAACCAACGGAGGTGCTTTTGAACAAGTAAACCTGCTGTTTGGCGAGAACCCCAATATAGCGGTTAGAGAATGGACCAAACCGTTGCGTGCTGCAGGCATTCAGACACAAATGCTGGAAAGGGGATTGAACGGAATAAGGATGTTTCCCGTACCGGCAGACGTACGTCAACTTATGTTTAAAGTCAAAAAAGCGCAAGGCGTGGATATTGCCCGCTCTTTCTGCGGATTGAACGACGCGCGTAACTTGGAACTTTCTGTAAAATACGCTAAAGAAGCCGATATGATTTCTCAGGCTTCCCTTAGCATCACACATTCACCGGTACATACCGTAGAGTACTATCTTTCTGTGGTAGACCAGCTGGTCAAATTTGGAACAGACGAAATTGCTCTAAAAGATATGGCCGGGGTAGGGCGTCCCACCATGTTGGGAAAACTTACGTACGAAATCAAAAAGAAATATCCTCATATACTGGTACAATACCACGGTCACTCGGGACCCGGCTTTTCCATGGCCTCTATGCTGGAAGTAGCTAAGGCCGGAGTAGACGTGGTGGACGTAGCCATGGAACCTTTGAGCTGGGGAATGGTACACCCGGACGTGATTACCGTACAAGCTATGTTGAAAGATGCCGGATTTAAGGTAAAGGAAATCAACATGAAAGCCTATATGGAAGCGCGTTCTATGACACAATCGTTCATAGATGACTTTTTGGGCTTTTTCATAGATCCGGGCAACAAGGTCATGACCTCGTTACTGGTGGGCAGCGGCTTGCCGGGCGGTATGATGGGCTCTATGATGGCAGACCTGAAAGGGTTCCACAACGCCGTGAACATGACCATGAGGGCTGCCGGTAAAAAGGAACTAACGCTGGACGATCTGGTAACAAGCCTGTTCCAAGAAGTGGAATACGTATGGCCCAAACTGGGGTATCCACCGTTGGTAACGCCTTTCAGCCAATATGTGAAAAACATTGCGCTCATGAACCTTATGCACATGTTAAAAGGCGAGGAACGTTGGAAGACCATAGACAAAAACGCTTGGGATATGATCCTGGGATATACCGGAAAATTGCCGGGTGAGCTGGCACCGGAAATTTTGGCGCTGGCTAAAGAGCAGAACAGAGAATTCTTTACAGGCAACCCGCAAAGTCAGTTCCCCAATGCACTGGACGAGTTCCGCAAAGAGATGAAAGAAAACAATTGGGACTTTGGTCAAGACGACGAGGAATTGTTTGAATTGGCCATGCACGATCGCCAGTACCGTGATTACAAGAGCGGTATAGCCAAAGAACGCTTCCAAAAGGAACTGGAAGCGGCTCGCGAAAAAGCCAACGCTCCCATAGTAGTGGAACGTGCTGTGGTAGAAATGCCAAAAATCAACGTGGAACAAGTGATGGAACAATACCCCAAAGCCCGGCCTATTCAGGCAGTTGCCAAAGGTCAAGTCATTTGGGAAATGGCTGCTGCCGGCGACTCTAAAGAACCGGCCGTAGGTACTGCAGTGAAAGAAGGACAAATCCTTTGCTACGTTCAAGCGTATTACGGACTGGAGCCTGTTCATGCATTGGCCAAAGGTAAGCTGGTGGTGATTTCTGCAAAACAAGGCGCAATGGTAGAGAAGAATGAAATTATTGGCTTCGTTGCGTAAATTCAAACTGGCTCTTCACTGGCAGATCCTCATTGGTGTTCTGCTGGGAATCCTGTTTGGAATTTTTGCCCACGACTACATTGCTTATACCAAATGGGCAGGAGATTTATTCCTGAGGGGACTGAAGATGGTGGTTATTCCACTAGTCTTCAGTGCCCTTGTTATGGGAGTAAGCAGTGTAGGGAAAGCAGCCGATCTGGGGCGCATTGCCGGGAAAACGTTTGCCTGGTATATTGTAACCACCTTGTTGGCCTGCGTGTTAGGTCTGGTTCTGGTGAATTTTTTCAAGCCGGGATTAAACGTTGCCTTGCCTCTGCACGAAACAGTTACAGATATTGCAGCCTCGGAAAATTCATTTATTGACCAGATTGTAGCCATTGTACCCGACAACATATTCCAGGCTATGGCAGACGGGAATATGCTTCCGGTGATTTTCTTTGCCATATTGTTTGGTTTTTTTATAAACACAGCTCCCGAAAAAACACACAAACTGCTGGGTGACGTATTTAACGGCATATACGAAGTCATGATAAGCATGACGTTCCTGGTCATACGGTTTGCTCCCATTGGACTGTTTGGGGTAGTATCCAACATGGTAGGAGAACAGGCAGGCAATACAGAGGCTCTGGCCACTTTGTTTGGCAGCCTGGGTATTTATGCCGCCATCATTGCCGGCGGTTGCATTTTGCACGGGTTGCTTACCATTCCCGGATTGTTCAAGGTCCTTACCCGTAAAAACCCGTTCACATTAATGAAGATGATGGGAACGGCACTGCTTACAGCCTTTACTACGGCCTCTTCGGCGGCCTCGCTGCCCATTGCCTTGCAGGACATTCAAGAAAAAGCAGGCGTGTCGCGCAAAATTGCCGGATTTTCACTACCGTTGGGTAATACGGTGAATATGAACGGTACGGCCCTGTTTGAATGTGTAACGGCTATTTTTATAGCGCAAGTGTACGGCATTGACCTGAGCCTGGGGCAACAAGTTATTGTTATCCTTACCAGCCTGTTGGCTGCTGTTGGCTCTGCCGGAATTCCTCTGGCCGGACTGGTGATGCTGGCCGTAGTGCTGCGCGCCGTGGGCTTGCCTCTGGAAGGTATTGGACTGGTACTGGTAGTTCAGCAACCGCTGGATATGATCCGTACGGCTGTAAACGTGTGGGGTGACATGACCGGTGCCGCCATTGTAGCCCACAGTGAAGGGGAAGAACTGAAGTTTTAAGGAAAGCGTTATTTACATACCATGAAAGGTCATCTATTATGTCCGGCTTGCGGTACGTTGTACCCTCAGAAAGAGGCCGCCTGGCAATGTTCCTGCGGCAGCTATCTGGACTTGGCCTATACATTTACCCCGCGCCCGGAAGACTTTTCAGGCCCTCAAGGGTTCTTGCGTTACTGTAGCGTATTGCCGCTGGAGCATCCGGACAAAGCCTTCACTTTTAATGAAGGCTTTACTCCTTTGCACCTAACAGAGTTGTTAGGCCAAAAGGTGCTTGTAAAAATGGATTTTCTGCTCACCACCGGATCGTTTAAAGACAGAGGAGCTTTTGTGCTTATTAATAAATGCAGGGAACTGGGCATCCGCCACTTTGTAGAAGACTCGTCGGGAAACGCGGCTAGTTCTATGGCTGCCTATGCTGCGCCGGTGGGTTTGGAAGCACATATTTATATGCAGGCAGGGATCTCCTCGGCAAAGACCATGCAGGCAAGTGCGTACGGAGCCCGGTTGTACAAAATACCGGGGAGCCGTGAAGATTGTGCCCGTGCAGCAGAAGAGGCGGCCAAGAGCAGCTATTATGCGGCCCATACGCGCAACCCGTACTTCTTGCACGGAACAAAGACGGTCATTTATGAAATGATGGAACAACTGGGCTGGGAAGTCCCCTCGGCCCTTTTTATACCGGTAGGCTGCGGCTCCCAGCTCTTGGGCATTTGGCTGGGGTTGCAGGAAATGAAAAGAGCCGGCCTGATAGACCGCTACCCGCGCTTGATGGCCATTCAGAGCGAACATTGCAGCCCGCTGAAAGACCATTTGGAAGGGAGGGATACTCCCCACTTACCCAAAGACCCCATACTTGCCGAGGGCATTGCCATACGGCGCCCGCCGCGCCTGAAGCAGATCCTGCAGGCGGTGCAGGAAACGGGCGGCCGCACCCTAGTAGTACCGGACAACCACATAATGGAGGCACTGAAAGCCGCCGCGGCCAAAGGCCTGTACATAGAACCCACCTCTGCCGCCGCCGTAGCAGCGCTTAAGCAGTACAAGGCCCCGAATGTGCGACTATCGGTGGTGGTATTGACGGGGCACGGACTAAAATCAAAAGTCTAATGGAATCTTTTTCGTTTATCCAGTGGGCACTGGAACATTTAAATTACGGAACGGTGGCACTTCTGATGACCATCGAAAGTTCGTTTATTCCCTTTCCCTCGGAAATTGTGGTGCCTCCGGCAGCGTACATGGCTGCGGCCGGAGAGCTAAATGTGTTTTTGGTGGTATTGTCTGCCACGGTAGGGGCTTTAGCCGGGGCACTCATCAATTACGGCCTGGCCGTATGGATAGGTCGTCCCATTGTATATAAATTTGTAAATTCGCGGTTGGGGCGAGCTTGTTTGCTGGATGAACCAAAAATGATCAAAGCAGAAAATTATTTTGTGCGTTACGGTAATCTCTCTACGCTGGTAGGACGTCTTGTACCCGGTGTGCGTCAACTGATTTCCATTCCTGCCGGATTGGCCAAAATGCCCATGGGACGTTTTATCTTGTACACCAGTTTGGGAGCCGGCGCATGGAACGTAATATTGGCTGTAATAGGATACTCGCTGCACAGTGTAATTCCCAAAGACCTGCTTATGGAAACCGTTCACAAGTACACCACACAAATTTCGTGGGTTATGATTGGATTGGGGGTATTGGTGCTTTCTTACATTATTTGGAGGATGGTATGGAAACGCTGATTATTTTCTTGCTTATCCTGTTCAACGGGATTTTGTCTATGACAGAGATGGCTTTTGTAAGTTCTCGCAAATTCAGGCAAGAAGCAGACGACCATTTTCTGTCCACCACGCAAGTTGGGATGACACTCATTGCCATATTGGTAGGTATGCTTTCTGCGGGAGCGTACTCGGCAAACCTATCGGCTTTTCTGGCCCGTTGGGCGCCTTTGCAACCTCACGCACATTGGATAGCCAACGTGTTGGTTGTAACCATAGTCACTTACTTGACCCTAGTGTTTGGAGAAATTGTACCTAAAAGGTTGGGTCTGCTGGCCGCCGACAAAATTGCCAAAAGCATGTGGGGTTTTATGCGGCTTATGCGCAAAATCACTTACCCGTTCGTGTGGTTGCTTACTAAAAGCACGCATGCCATTATGGTGCTGTTTGGCCTCTCTGAACTGAAAGAAGCCCGCGTTACGGAAGACGAAATCATAGCACTTATTGAAGAGGGAAGGGAAGGAGGCGAGATACGCGAAGTGGAACAAGATTTGGTGGAGCGGGTATTCAACCTGGGAGACAGAACCATTGAATCGGTCATGACACACCGCAGCGATTTGGTGTGGTTGGATATTAACGATCCCATAGCAGAAAACGTAGCGATAGTTAAAGAAAACTTGCACGGCATTTATCCGGTGGCAGACGAAGACCTGGACGAACTGCTGGGCGTAGTGTACTTGAAAGATTTGTTTGGAACTATAGATAAAAAAGGGTTTGACTTAAAATCTGTTATTCAAAAACCGCTCTTTTTACCGGAAAACGTAAGCGTGTATACGGCCATAGAACAGATCAGGCATCAATACAGCAAATACGCCTTGGTAACGGACGAATTTGGCAGCATTCAGGGGATGGTTACCCATTCAGACATTATGGAGGCACTTATTGGGGAACTGCCCGAGAATCAGGAAGACCACGACATTGTGGCCCGCCCCGACGGATCGTTTCTGATTGACGGTCAATGTGATTTCTATGATTTTCTGGAGCACTTTGATATGGAAGATCTGGCCGTCCAATACGATTACAACACCCTTAGCGGCCTAATCCTGGACAAACTGGAACACGTACCCGTCACAGGAGAAACCTTGCAGTGGGAAGGGCTGCAGCTGGAGGTCGTAGATATGGACATCGCCCGCATAGACAAAGTGCTGGTCTACCGCTGCCCAGACCAAGCAGCAAACAGCAAGGAGTAGCAGCCGCTGCAGCAAGCAACAGCTGCAGCAAGCAACAGCTGCAGCAAGCAACAGCAAGCAAAATCACAGTAGTGCTAAAACTGCTTGCCCAAGTTCACAAAGAATCCAAATCTGGAGCCGGGATGGACTCCGTATTCAATCATGACGTCTATAGGCCCAATGGGGCTGTCGTAGGAATAGCCCAAGGCGGCCCCGGCTAAGTATTTTCCGGTGCCCCATTCTATCAAATCTAACGTGGCGCGGCTCACGCGCGCGGCGTTAGCGACAAGCCATACATAATGATTTTTTTGTACGCGGTAGCGTGCTTTTATGCCTGTTGCTACCAGCTTATCGTCTACAGAAACTACGGGCTTAAACCCATAGAGGGGCATTTGGTGGTCCAGGTAGTGACCGCCTACGGTGCCTCCTACCAGGTTTCTAAGTTGGGGAGCAAACTCTCGTCCGTATAAAAACCGTCCGTAAAGAGAGGGGATGAGGGTAAACCGCGGTTTTATGGGAATGGCTGTAGAGAGAGAAGCGGTAAGGACAGAGAACGGAGGGCCGTTTTTATAGCGTGACAAGTTGTCTGTATAGAGAGCATATTCTGCCATAAATTGTACTCCCTCTGCGGGGAAATAAGCATTGTCGTAATTGTCAAACCTCACGCCCGTTCTGTAGCTTATCAAATTCTCTTCTACTCGTATGCGTTCCTGTGTTTGTATACTGGGCCTTAGAAAGTTGCGGGAGCTGAAATTTTCGTAGCGTGCTCCCAGGTAGATATTTAAGTTTCTGTAGTAGAAGTTGGCCAGGTCCAAATCTATTCGGCTTTTGTGAAAACGAACGTTATAGTTGGTGGTATCGTTTTGCGGACACATGTTTATGTTGCCGTATCGGTACGTGTACGACAACCCAAATTTTCCGAGCCATGCGTCTTGGTAGAACAATCCCAAACGTACGTAGGGATTGGTAGATATGCGACTGTCCAGTTCCAACATGCCTCCTTTTAATTCCCGGGGCGCAAAGACGGCGTTAATATAACCGCTGGCCACATCGCGTGAATCAAGACGCAGCCCCAGGCTTATGGCACTTCTGGCGCGTTCTGTACAGTGAAAGCGTAAGTTGTATCGGCCTCCTTCTTCTTGTAATGTGTAGAACAAATTGGAGAAACTACCCGTACCTTTTAGCTGACTAATGGTTTCCCTAAGGGCCATCACATGAATGGTGGAAAATTCGCGAAAGCGAATCATGCGCCGTAAATTTTTCTCGTTCAAAGAAGTTAGTCCGTCAAAAATAATATACCCCAATTGTATGCTGTCTTCTATAGGTACGTTTGTTCCCCGGGGACGGTTGGTGGGCACTTGTAAGTCTTCTGCCGGATGAATACCAATGAGCTCCTTAAAAGCCAATATGTTATCCCATGCATTGCGTGCTTCTTGCTCGCCTCGTTCCAGTAGCGCTTCTATGGCCGGAGTGGTAAAGCTGGCTGTATTATAAGGTTCAACATTGGGATTAATGTACAGGTCTGTAATAAGGATGTTTTTGTCAAAGTTGTCTTTTCCAATGCGCTCCATCATGTGGTTGAGAATGAACATGAGGCTGTTGGGGTCCCTTTCGCGCAGGGGGTCTTTGGACAAACCCGTACGGCGGTCTGTTTGCATCCCCACATTAACGCCAATGATGATATCGGCTCCCATCTGACGGACTACGTTGGCAGGAAAATTATTGATAACGCCACCGTCTATGAGTATGCGGCCGTCTCGCTCTACCGTATTAAAAGCTCCCGGAATGGACATGCTGGCACGGATGGCAATGGGTAGGCTGCCTTCGCGCATGACAATCTCGTCTCCTGTAATCAAGTCGTAGGCAATACAAGCAAAAGGGAGGGGCAGGCTATCAAAAGACGGCACATGGTGGTAATCGCGGGTAAGTTCGCTGAGCATGTCTGTAACGGAACTACCGCTTAAAATGCCGGTAGAAATATGAAAGCGCTCCCTGTCAAAAGGTACGGTAAAAAGGGCTTTATCGCTCACGTCTTTTTCTGTGAAAAACAAATTGTCGCGAGGGATCCTGTCGGCCAACAGAGCTACCCAGTTTTGGCTCCGCACCAGGCTGTCCAGCGCTTGCGGGCTGTACCCTATGGCGTACAAGCCTCCCACTATGGCACCCATGCTGGTGCCGGCTATGTAGTCAATAGGTATGCCGGCCTCTTCCAGCACCTTAAGTACTCCAATGTGCGCTACGCCTTTGGCTCCGCCTCCGCTAAGCACCAGACCTACTTTTTTACGTTGCGGCTGCGGCTGCGGAGCAGACGCCTCGGCTTTTATTAAAAAGAAGAGGAAAAAAAGAAGGAGGGCACAACGCAGGAGAGGTCTCATGAACAGTGGCTTTATGCACAAATTTACCAATTTTTAGAAAATTTCATACATTTGCAGCTATTATGATGTATAAAATTGGGGATGGAATCATTTCCCCGTTAGGTGCCACCACCGAAGAAAACTACCAAGCCGTGCGGTCGGGCCTGACCGGAATCAGGCAATTTAAGGCAGGATTTAGGGATTTGCCGTACGATCTTTTGGCTTCATTAATAAGTCCTAAAGATTTGGAAAATCTGGCGGCGCCCTTCTGCGGGGCCACTACTCACATGATGTCGCGCTACCGCCAGGCCATGTCTGCCGTATTTGAATCTGCCGTAACGCATACGGTTCCCGAACTTTATCGTCAAGAGCTTTTTCAAAGCCACAAAGTGGCGCTCGTTTTTTGCACTACCAAAGGCGATGTAGATTCTTTCCGAGAATTGACAGAGCAGGCGATCAAACCTAAATTGTACCCGTGGAACGTGCCTCAGCGCATGATGGATGAGCTGAAGCTTAACGGGAAACCTTACGTGGTTTTGAACTCGACCTTAGCAGGTATGCAGGCCATGATGGTGGCCAACCGTTTGCTGTGCAAAGGCAGTCCGTACGATTTTGTAGTGGTGATTGGTGTAGAACTGATTAGTCCGTTTACGCTTTATATCATGAAAGAACTAGGCTTGATTGGTGAGCAAATGTTGCGGCCTTTTGATAGTACGTGTGATTCTACGAATCCCGGAGAATCGGCTGCTTGTGCTATTTTTGTTAGGGAAGAGCGTTTTCTTAAAGACAGGCAGCAGTTGAAAATGCCGGTAGCTATCAAATTCAAAAAAGGAGCGATAGCCACCGACCCATGCGGAACGTTAAGTCCTTCTGCCGAGGGGAACTCCGGTAGGCAGGGAAAAGTTAAGCATTCGCAGGGAGAAGCCAGACATCCACAGGGAGAAGCCTTGCAGCGAGCCATACGCAGCGTACTTACGCAAGAGAGCTTTCGTAATTTATCTTTTGTAAATATGCATGGAGTGGGGCAGCGGGCGTTTGATAACGTAACGTCTGTAGCCATTGAAAAAGCCGGATTGCGCAAGGTGCCGGTCAATTGTTTTGAGGCCAATTTTGGGCACAGTTCCGGCTCTACCAGTTTGTTGGACAGCCTGTTGTGTGCCAAATCATTGGAAAAGAGAGAAGTGTTGCCTACGTTAGGGTACAAAGAACACGGTGTAGAAGGACAAATACAAGTAGTTACGTCTGTGAAACCGTCTGTGAAAAACAGTTTTATTGCCGTTTCGTCGGGATTTAGCGGTGTAAATGCCGCCGTTTTATTTAGCAGAGAAAAATAATGATTATTCAATCGTATTGCAGGATAACCAACCACTCTATTGTGCTGGACGGAGAGCGTCAGCTCCCGCTAGAGAAATGCCTGGAAGGTAACAAAGTAGAAGAAGACTTGAACGCCGTATTTGAGCTTTTGGAAGTAGATTATTCGGAATTTTACCGGATGGACGAGTTTAGCAAACTGGGCTTTATAGCGGCCGAGCTGCTGATGCGTCACAACGGATCTGACCCTCATACTTTCAAACCCCATATGGGGGTAGTGATTCATTCGCGTTCCGGAACGTTAGGAGCAGATTACCGTACGCTGCAAGCCCTGCGAGGGGAAAGCGATGATCCTCATGCCTACAAACGTTCCATTCCCAATGCCATTTGTGCCGATATTGCTTGTCGTTTTAAGCTGGGCGGCGAAATGGGCCTGATTCTTGCAGACGGATTTGTGTACGAGCATTTTTTCAGGACCAGTTACGGTATGTTTCAAACAGATCCCGACCTGGACACGCTGCTAGGCGGTTATGTAGAATGTTACGGAGGGTATGTATCTGCTCTGTTGTGCCTTCTCACCCGCACCAAGCAGCCGCTTGAAGAAGATTACGACTTAAACGAAGAACGCTTTTGTATTGATTTGTTGCGGATCCATTGAGCTTAGGTGCCTAAAAAACATTATTTTGATTGAAAAATTTCCTAAAAAACTAAGACCTTACACAGATAAGGAAATCCCCGAAGCCATGCAGCGCATAGCTGCTCACCCCTATTTTCCGGCCATTGCACAGTTGATTTTTCCGGATATTTCGTCGGAAGAAGCCATTCGTCGGTTGTTATCCCTACATAGCATTGAGGAGTTTCAGCTACAATGGATGTACAATTTTAACCGCCGGGTGATTGAAACTACCATGGATACGTTTACGTACCACGTGAGCCCCCACATACAGCCCGGCAAAGGATACTTGTACGTATCTAACCACCGGGACATTATATTGGACTCGTCGTTATTGCAAATGGTGTTCGTGGAATCGAGGCTGCCCACCAGCATGATTACCTATGGCGATAACCTGATTATAAACCAGCTGGCCCGAGACCTAGCACGCTCCAACAAAATGTTCAAAGTAGTACGCCAAGGAAACAAACGGGAATTGTTTAAAAACTCGATAGTACTGAGCGATTTCATACGCACTTGCATTGCAGAAGGCCATTCCTGCTGGATTGCCCAACGCAACGGCCGCACCAAAGACGGCCTGGACCAAACCTCCCAAGCCCTCGTAAAAATGCTAGCCATGAGCGGCTCCCGCAAAGACCCTTTGGCTAATTATGCCGAGCTTAACATTGTGCCCGTATCCATCTCGTACGAATACGAGCCCTGCGACTTCCTAAAGACCCGCGAACTCCTGATGGGACGCCTGGCCGCCGCTGCCGCCGCTACCGCCGCTCCTGCTACTGGTGGTACTGCCGCTGCTGCTGGTGCTGCTGGTGGTACTTGTGCTGGTGCTGGTGCTGGTGCTGCTGTTGTTGCTGCTGGTGTTGGTGCTGCTGGTGGTACTGCTGCTGGTGCTGCTGCTGGTGCTGCCTACGTAAAACAGGAAGGCGAAGACCTATTGAGCATTGCCACCGGCATCACCCAATGGAAAGGCAATGTCCACATACACATTGGCGACCCCATTACAAAAGAAGAGTTGGAAGGATTTTATGAGGAGGCGCAATCCGGAGGAGCGAACAATGAAGATTTCAATGCTTTTGCGGCCCACGTTTGCACCCTTATAGACAAAGCCATTGCCAAGGGCTACAAAATTTTTCCTACCAGCCATATAGCTTATGATTTGTTGCACGGTGCCGGTGCAAGTGCAGCTCTGTTAGGTTCCGCTGCAGGTTCCGTTACCGGTTTCGCTGCAGGTTCCGCTGCGGGTTCCGCCTCGGTTTATACCCCAGAGCAAAAAGCCGAATTCATGAAGCGGTTAGAAGTTCTTGAAAGCGGCAACATCCCGCTGATTCCGGAAACAGAACTGGCAGCCTCCATTCCTTTTGACGAAGATTTCCCCGGAGGCAAAACAGAAGGACTTCTAAAGAAACAAGCTGAATTAATCCAAAAACACCACGATATAGTCCGGGAACTCTTCTTGGGGATTTACGCGAACCCGCTTATACAGCAGAAGTAGCATTCAATGCGCAACAAATGCTGCAGCGCTAATTTGTGACAACTAAGATCTTATATTTGCAATGGCACTAGCAATTTCGTCTAATCCCGGTCGCTCAGACATATGTACGGCCGGCACTTTTGTTTCACGAATAATACGTGCCACGTTCTGCAACGTAACGCCTCTGCCCGCCATGATTTGAATCTTTCCTTGGGCCTGTTTAACAAGCTGTGCCAGTAGTGGAATTCCTTCTTCTGCCGTAACCCCTTGCCCGGAAGTGAGTACAGTATGGAACCCCAGCTCAATAATCTGCTCCAGTAGTTCCTGCGGGTTAGCACATACATCAAACGCCCGATGAAAAACAAGAGTAAGAGGTGGCAGTAGCCGGGCATTGGCCCCGGCAGCAGATTCAGAAGCACCTTCGGTAATTTCAGGATCACTCTTGGCAGCTTCCGAATTGCCATCGGCAGTTATAGAATCGCTGCTTGCAGTTGCAGAATCGCCATTTTCAATTGCAGAATCGCTGCTTGCAGTTGCTGTGTAAATCATTTGCTTGATAGCGGGAACGTCCAGATGGCCTTCGCGGGTGAGTGCACCAATGACTATCCCTTTCGCACGTGCCTGGCGGCAAATCCGGATACTTTCACACATTTCATCTATTTCCGATTGTGTATAAACAAAATCGCCCGGACGGCATCTTATAAGAACGTGCGAGCGGTCTAGAAAAGATCGGTTTTGCAGGTGTAGGTGAGGGAGCCAGGTGGGGGTCAGGCCTCCGTGTTCCAGCTGCGAGCAAAGTTCTACCCGATGGGCGCCTTGATCCATGGCAGATTGAGCACTTTCAATAGTAGTGCAACATACTTCAAATAACGTAGTCATTGGCCAAATTTATGAGTGCTAAAACCACAAAATTAAAAAAGATCTTGGTTTTTTTGCAGATAAAAAATTAATGCCTATTTTTGCAGCCCTTGATTCGTTAGCTCAGCAGGTAGAGCACAACACTTTTAATGTTGGGGTCCTGGGTTCGAGCCCCAGACGGATCACGGAAAAACAGCCGGCTTCACAGCAATGTGAGGCCGGTGTTTTTTTGGGCCACAACATTAGTGCGTCGCACTAATGGATTAAGGTTCTGATACTCAGGCGAAAGCTGGAAACGTGCCCTGGGGGGACGTTTTCAGTAAGTAGCAGATACACAGACAGATAAGTGCCGAGTGCGACGCACTCAAATTTAGCGCCTGGCAACTCGCATACAAATTAACAGCAGCAAGCCAAGCAAAATGCACTCAATACTGTGATCTTGAAAGTACGTTCAGTACAAAAGTTTTGGTTACAGACAGAACCGATGAAATTTGTCTGACAGAGGCCCCCGGATATTTACGAAGTTCAAAAACTAATTTTCTGATTTCTTTTTCCGGTAGATCATAAATGGATTTGCCTTTTGTAAGTTTCTTGGTATGTGCAAGAACCATAGAATCGGTTATAGTATCACTGACAAATTTTGGAATATAATCTTTATGTGGGGAAGGCGGTAAGTTGCGTTGTTTTTTGGACCCTACAGGAGTTATAGAGGTGGTCTTATATAAATCTTCACTGCTTTTAAAGGAGTTCAAAATGATACTTTTATCTACTTGAATGTAGTTTGAAAGCCTTTTCGGATCACCAAAATAATAGTTATAAGAAGACCAGATATAATATCTGGGATTTGAGCAAAGCCCATCTACGTAAGGATTACACAAGATATACAAAAGCGTATACAATTGATTTTGCGCCGAGTTTTTAGCATAACTTTTAAAAGGCTTCTGAAAAATATTGCCCTTTTGCTGATGCCTCTTGTTGTACCAATAAGAAAACTCGCGTAGCAAAGACCCCATCATGGTCGAGAGCTTTTGAGTTTCTATCAACATATGAACGTGCGTGTCCATCAGACAGAACCCAAAAATCTTAGCGTTGTACAACGAGATGTATTTCTGCGTAAGCTCCAGAAACCGATACCGTTCCAGGTTGTCAGTGAAAATTAAATTTTGATAATTTGATGTTAAAATGACGTGAAAGCATCCGGATTGTTCACGAGTCTTTTTACTTTTTCCTTCTCCTCGACCCATCTTTTTA
>MTBK01003643.1_pt1 | contig 90344 bp, 91 predicted proteins | sample 1535981 | NCBI WGS metagenome assembly MTBK01 (sample SAMN06109225, study PRJNA356200) | anaerobic digester metagenome | isolation source: biogas reactors fed with pig manure or primary and secondary sludge | place: Spain | collected 2016-06-30
CTTATCGCTCCGATCGCCATGGAAAAGGGCCTCCGCTTCGCCATCCGCGAAGGCGGCCGCACCGTCGGTGCCGGCACCGTGTCGGAGATCGTGGAATAAACAAGCCGTCAGCATTCAGCTGTCAGCCTTGTGCTGATGGCTGATAGCTGATAGCTGAGAGCTGAGAGCTAAAGAAATGCCGAGAGATAACATAATTTTGCAGTGCACTGAGTGCAAAGAGCGCAATTACGTGACGACCAAGAACAAGAAGACCCAGCCCAACCGGCTGGAGTTCAAGAAGTTCTGTCGCCGCTGCCGCAAGCACCAACTGCACCGGGAAAACAAGTAAATTGCGATTAAGAATTACGAATTACGAATGTCCGGAAGGTCTTCTATTCGTAATTCGACATTCGTAATTCGTAATTGAGATAGGGGTATGGTGTCAATGGTTAGCATGGAGGTCTCCAAAACCTTAGGTGCGGGTTCGAATCCTGCTACCCCTGCCAATTATTGGGTTTAGAGAAAAGGTATGGCAGAAGCCGTAGAAATAAAGAAAGAGGGCATCGGCGCGTTTATCAGCAAGACACGTGCGGAGCTTGACAAGACGTCGTTCCCCTCATCAAACGACGTCAAGAACACGACGATCATCGTCGTTATCAGCGTGATCTTTTTCGCCGTGTACCTTTTTCTGGTCGACCGGGCGTGGGTCTATGTGCTTCAGGGCCTGTCCTGGGTGGTAGATAAGATCGCCGGAGCCTAAGGATATTTGAAGATGAAGCAGTGGTTTTTTATCCACACCTACTCGGGTCACGAGAACAAGGTCGTTGAGAGCCTGCATGCGCGGATCCGCGACATGGAGTTGGACGAGCAGATCACCGGCGTGCTCCTTCCAAAGGAAAAGGTCGTCGAGATGCGGGGCAATAAGGAGTACGTTTCCGAAAGAATGTTCTATCCCGGATATGTACTGGTTGAGATCGAGTGTGACGAAAAGGGCAAGATCCCCGATAACGTCTTTCACGCGATCAAAGCGACGCCGAAGGTGACCGGATTTCTCGGCGGGAAGCAGCCGACGCCGCTCTCACAGGGCGAGGTGGACCAGATCGTCCACAATATCGAGGTCGCGACGGAGAAGCCAAAACCGAAGTTTACCTATCAAGTCGGCGAGGTTGTCAGGATCAAGTCGGGCCCGTTCGCTAGCTTTACCGGCAAGGTCGAAGAGGTCAACGAAGAAAAATCGGTGCTCAAGGTATCGATCACCATCTTTGGCCGCTCGACGCCGTATGAGTTGAATTTCTTGGAAGTAGAAAAAGTTACGTTCGCAGAGGAAGAGTAGGGTTTTGAGTTCAAGCTTTAGCTTGCATGGCCTTAGCGAGAACAAACTAAAGTTTGAACTCAAAACGATAAGAATGAGGACATTGCTGACCAAGTCGGCATCGTTAATCGAAAAAGACAATGGCAAAGAAGATAGAAGGTTACATTAAGTTGCAGATCCCGGCGGGCAAGGCCAATCCGGCGCCGCCGATCGGCCCTGCGCTGGGCCAGCATGGCGTGAACATCATGGAGTTCTGCAAGGCGTTCAACGCCAAGACGCAGAATGACGACCCGGACATGAAGATCCCGGTCATTATCACCGTTTACGCCGACCGTTCGTTCACGTTCGAGACCAAGACACCGCCCGCGGCCGACCTTTTGAGAAAGGCGTCGGGCATCGCAAAGGGCTCGGGCAAGCCGAACCGTGAAAAGTCGGGAACGATCAAGCGTTCGCAGATCGAGGAGATCGCGAAGAAGAAGATGCAGGACCTCAACACCAACAACCTCGAATCCGCTATGCGGACCATCGAGGGAACGGCGAGGTCGATGGGCCTGACGGTTGAAGGATGAATTTCGATTTGCGATTTGCGATTTTCGAATGAAAACGCAATTCGCAATGGATAGGGAGAGACGAGCGAGACGAATCGCAAATCGGCATTCGCAAATCGCAAATCTCGCTAATACCTGGAGGTAAAATGAAAAGAGGCAAGAAATACCTTGCCGCTCTCGAGAAGGTCGAGGCCGGCAGGAAACATACACTCGACGAAGCGGTCTCAAAATTGAAAGAGATCGCCTTCGCCAAATTCGACGAAACAGTTGAACTGACCATGTGGCTCGGCGTCGATCCGCGTAAAGCGGACCAACTCGTTCGAGGCACTATCGTGCTTCCGCACGGCCTAGGCGGCGCGGCCAAAAAGGTCGTTGTCGTGGCCCAGGGCGACAAGATCAAAGAGGCACAGGAGGCAGGTGCGGACGAGGCCGGCGGCGACGATATCGTCGAGAAGATCAAGGGCGGCTGGCTCGACTTTGACGCTCTTATCGCGACGCCTGATATGATGGGCAAGGTCGGCCAGCTCGGTAAAGTGCTCGGCCCACGCGGCCTGATGCCGAACCCAAAGACCGGTACCGTCACGATGGATGTCAAGACCGCCATCGAAGAGACCAAGGCCGGCAAGGTCGAGTATCGCGTCGACAAAACGGGCGTGATTCACTCGCCGGTCGGCAAGGTGTCATTCGACGATGCAAAGCTCGTTGAGAATACAAAAGTTCTGATCAACGCGGTGATGAAGGCCAAGCCCACCACCGCTAAAGGCCGCTATCTAAAGAAGATAAACCTGGCCGCAACCATGAGCCCGGGCGTTTTGCTCGATGAGCTGGCATACGCATAAGGGGGCACGACAATGAAATCAAGAGAAACAAAAGCAACAAATCTGGCCGCCCTTACCGAGTCGCTCGCAGCGTCGAAATCAGCGATGGTCGTGAGCTTTACGGGCCTGACGGTTAGTAAGGACCAGGAGTTTCGCAACAGCCTACGTGAGGCCGGTGCAAAATACGAGGTCGTCAAGAATACGCTCGCTCGCATCGCCGTCAAAGGTACACAGTACGAAGAGGTCAGCGAGCATTTCAAGGGTGTCACTGCCATCGCGTGGACCGAGAACGATCCGGTTGTCCTGTCGAAAGCGATTTCGAAGTTCATGAAGGACAACGCCGATATCTACACGTTCAAAACAGGCGTTGTGGACGGCAAGGTGGTCGATCTAGCGCAGTTGACGACGATCGCAAACCTACCGAGCAAGGAAGAGCTTATTTCCAAGCTGATGTGGGTGCTCAACAGCGGAGCCCAGCGTCTGGTCACGGTCATCAACGCCGTGCCCCGAGACTTGGCCGTCGTCATCAAGCAGATCGGCGAACAGAATGGCCGCGACGCGGGAGCACCGGCGGCAGAAGCCGCTCCGGCTGAAGAAGCACCCGCCGTCGAAGTCGAGGCACCTGCTGAAGCAGCCGCGGAGGAAGCGCCGGCAGAGGCCGGGGATGCTGTGGAAGCGGCGGCCGAAGAGGCCCCTGTCGTGGAAGAAAGCGTTCCTGCGGCTGAGGCCGAAGCGGTTGTCGAGGAAGCTCCGGCCGAAGAGCGGGCAGCGGAATAACAAGTTTTGTTCTGAGTTCAAGCTCTAGCTTGCCCTCGCTAAGAACAAGCTAAAGCTTGGACTCAGAACTTAAGAGCCGTACCAAGGTAAAACGAGTCGAGGTGTTGTCAGGCACGTCGGCTTCGGGCAAGAAGGCAAAGGAGATGCAACCCCAGCCATCGAGTCCCTGGGTTCTAGCGGCAGAATAAAGCGAATTACGGATGTCGAATGTCGAATTACGGCAAACGACCTCGAAACTCGCTGTTGACGACGATAACGATTCGTAATTCGAAATTCGTCATTCGTAATTAACTAGGAACCCTAAATAGGAGATAGATAAACGATCATGGCAGTTACAAAAGCAGATGTAGTTGAGTATTTGAAGGGAATGTCGCTTCTCGAAGCGTCAGAACTCGTCAAGGAACTCGAAGAAGTGTTTGGCGTGTCGGCTGCGGCCGCGGCGCCGATGGTGATGGCGGCCGGTGCCGGTGCAGGCGGCGGTGATGTCGCCCCGGCGGCTGAGGAGAAGGATTCGTATGACGTCGTTCTCGCTTCGGCCGGCGGCAACAAGATCGCGGTGATCAAGGTTGTCCGCGAGGTTGTTGCGGGTCTCGGACTCAAGGAAGCCAAGGACCTCGTCGATGGTGCCCCGAAAGCCCTCAAGGAAGGCGTTTCGAAGGCCGAGGCGGACGAGATCAAGGCGAAGCTCAGCGAGGCTGGGGCGACCGTCGAGGTCAAATAGCAGCCGGTTTACGCGATTTGCCACGAGCAGAGGTGCTTCACACATGCGAAGCGCCTCTGTTTTATGGCGAAAGCTCGTTCTGAAAGACCGGCCGTTCGTCCTTGTATCGACGGAATTTTGCTGGTAAACTAATTGTTTCGCATGTTACGCGTGGGGCGACACAGGCGAATACCGGCACGGTCGGAGTTGGGAACTATCTTATTTTACAATAGTTTCCGTTGGTTTTGACGCGGCGATAAAGCCGCCGGCGAGTGGAGAGTTGGTGTCCGTCTTTGGCACGCTCGAAAAATATAATAACTAGCAGAAACTGCTAAAAAGCGGTCTGGGCAAACTTTACCCTCGACCGCATTTGCCGTCTTTTCTGCACTGATCTCGGGGGGAGCCGAACTTTAGGTGCATCGTAACAGCATCGCCATCGGAAATCAATACCTTTTTTATCTAAACCCGCTATCGATCATATGACAAACAATCCTCTACAGAACAACTCGAAGGGACTCGGGGTAAGGACAAGCAAGGCACCGGAGCGTGTCGATTTTTCCAAGATCTACACGTCCGCCCAGATCCCGAATCTGATCGAGGTCCAACGCGAGTCCTACAACCGCTTCCTGCAGATGGACCTTATCCCGGAGGAGCGCGACTTTATCGGGCTGCAGTCGGTTTTCTCGTCGATCTTCCCTGTGTCGGACTTTCGTGAGACGGCGACGCTCGAATATGTTGAGTATCAGATCGGCAACTGGCAGTGTAAATGCGGCAACCTCGAAGGCCTCGACCATCTGCGGGCCAACTGTAAGAATTGCTCGGCAAAGATCAAGGTCGACCCGTTCAATCCGGCCGAGGTGCTCTGTAAGAACTGCGGCACGTTCAACGCGGTCCGCCCGAACCTCTGCAACAACTGCGGCGAGCCGGTTGGCCTCAAGCACAAGCACGACCAGCAGGAATGCCAGGAGCGGGGAATGTCATACAGCGTGCCGCTCAAGGTCAAGATCCGCCTGACGGTATATGACAAGGACGCCGAGACGGGCGTCGCGACCGTTCGCGACATTAAGGAAGAGGACGTCTTCTTCGGCGAGATCCCGCTGATGACCGACAACGGGACGTTCATCATCAACGGAACGGAGCGCGTGATCGTATCGCAGCTTCATCGTTCGCCCGGCGTTTTCTTTAAGGGCGACCGCGACGAATATCTCGCCAAGATCATCCCCTACCGTGGCTCATGGGTAGAATTCGAATACGACCAGAAGGGCCTGCTTCACGCGCGTCTCGGCAAACGAAAGATCATCGCGACCGTATTCCTTCGTGCTTTGGGCCTGTGGCTGAACCCTCAGATCGACATGAAGACGGTCTCGGACAGCATTCTCGAAGAGGTCGTTAAGAACGCTGAATATTCGAATGCCAGCATTCTAAAGCTCTTTTACGCTTCCGACGAGGTCGTAATCGAAAAGGGCAAGACGTTTATGCGGGTCAAGCCGGAGGGCGACACGCACATAGTCGGGCTTCGTTCCGAAGAGGATATAAAGGATAAAAAAGAAGACGTTGTCCGCAAGGGCAAAAAGATCACGAAAGCGGCGCTCGCCGACCTTCGTCGTATGGGCAAGGAGCAGGTGCAGGTCGCGTCAGCCGACCTTGACGGCGCATTCGCTCTCGACGATATCGTCAATACCGAAACCGGTGAGGTCATCGTTGAGTCAAACCTGGAGATCACCGCCGGCCTGCTGACGCAGATCATTGAGGAGGGCGTGACAAACTTTTCGGTCTTCTTTCCGAAGCGTGACATTATTGGCGAGATCGTGTCGGCAACGATCAAGAAGGACCCGATCGGTAAGCCGGTCGACGCCCTGCTTGAGATCTACCGCAAGATGCGTCCGGGCGACCCGCCGACGGTCCCTACAGCGTATCGGCTGCTCGAAGGGATGTTCTTTGACACGCGTCGCTTCGACCTATCGCGCGTCGGAAGGCTCAAGTTCAATATCAAGATGGGCCGGCCCGATCACGAACGGCTCACCGATCCGCTACTGGCCCCGACGGATTTTCTGGATGTGGTCTCGTACCTTCTTCGGATGAAGAAGGACAGCGACAACTACTATCAGGACGACATCGACCACCTCGGTAATCGACGCGTGCGTGCTGTCGGCGAACTGCTCGAAAACCAGTTTCGCATCGGCCTCGAACGCATGGAGCGGGCGATCAAGGAGAAGATGTCCATTCAACAGGACATGTTCACCACGATGCCGCGCGACCTCGTAAACGCAAAACCGGTGACGGCCGCCGTACGTGAGTTCTTTGGCTCGTCGCAGCTTTCGCAGTTCATGGACCAGACGAATCCGCTGTCTGAGATCACGCATAAACGCCGCCTGTCGGCCCTTGGGCCGGGCGGCCTATCGCGTGAGCGTGCGGGGTTTGAGGTTCGCGACGTTCACCCGACGCATTACGGCCGTATTTGCCCGATCGAGACGCCTGAAGGCCCGAATATCGGCCTCATTTCGTCGCTTTCATGCTTTGCACGGATCAATGAGTTTGGATTTATCGAATCGCCGTACCGTAAGGTCGTTGACGGTAGAGTGATCGAGTATGTACTGGTCAAGAATGGCGGCGATACTAAGTTCAAGCCCGGAGAACACGTCCCGATGGATGATGTCGAGTCGGCAAACAAGCGTATCAAGGATGGCAAGAAAGCTGAGTTTGAACCGTTTCCGTTCTACCTTACGGCATGGGAAGAGGACCGCTACATCATCGGCCAGGCCAATATTGAGCTTGATACCAAGGGCAACCTCGTGAATGAGCGTAACGCCGCGAGGCAAAAAGGTGAGTTCATCACGGCCGACAAGATGGACATCCAGTATATGGACGTCTCGCCTAAGCAGCTAGTATCGGTAGCGGCATCGCTGATCCCGTTCCTTGAGAACGACGATGCGAACCGCGCTCTCATGGGCTCGAACATGCAACGCCAGTCTGTGCCGCTGCTCTGTGCCGAATCGCCGTATGTCGGTACCGGCATGGAGAAGATCGCCGCCCGCGATTCGGGTGCCGTCGTTATCGCAAAGCGAAATGGCGTCGTTGACTACGTCGACTCTGAACGCATTATCGTCAAGGCCGACCATCAGGTGGACGGCACGATCTCGCGCGAAGTTACGGCCGACATCTACAGCTTGGTGAAATTCAAGCGTTCGAACCAGAACACCTGTATCAACCAGCGTCCGATAGTCCAGGTCGGCGAACGCGTCATCAAGGGCCAGGTCATCGCTGACGGCCCGTGTACCGACCGCGGCGAACTCGCCCTGGGCCGCAACGTGCTGGTGTCATTCATGCCGTGGCGCGGTTACAACTTTGAGGATGCGATCCTCGTGTCTGAGCGGCTTGTTCGTGACGACTATTATACGTCTATCCACATCGAGGAGCTCGAGATCGAAGCCCGCGATACCAAGCTCGGCCCCGAGGAGATCACCCGCGACATTCCGAACATCGGCGAGAACATGCTCCGCGACCTCGATGAGAGCGGCATTATCCGCATCGGCGCACAGGTCAAGCCGGGAAGCGTGCTTGTCGGCAAGGTGACTCCTAAGGGCGAAACTCAGTTGACCGCCGAGGAAAAACTGCTCCGCGCGATCTTTGGCGAAAAGGCCGGCGATGTTAAGGACGCAAGCCTGACCTGCCCGCCGGGCATTGACGGCACCGTCGTTGACGTCCAGATCTTTACGCGCAAGGGCCAGGACAAGGACGATCGCTCACTCGATATCGAGGGAATGGAGGAGGAAGCTCTCCACCGCGACCTCGACGACGAGATCCGTATTCTCCAGGAACAGCGTGACGAACGCATCTATGAGCTCTTTGACGGCCGTAAGCTGAATAAGGATATCGTTGACGGCAAGGACGTCCTGGTCAAGAAGGGCACGACCCTCTCACGCGAGGCCCTCGTCGGGATCGATGCCAAGCTGCTTCGAAAGGCGGATGTCGCTTCGGGCTCGGTCGATATCGCCGGTGAGATAAAGGAATACGAACAGCGGACCGAACGTCAGATCGACATTCTTCGCGACATCTACGACGAAAAGATCACGAAGCTCAAGCAGGGCGACGAACTGCCGCCGGGTGTGATCAAGATGGTCAAGGTCTTTGTCGCGATGAAGCGCAAGCTGAGCGTCGGCGACAAGATGGCCGGCCGCCACGGCAACAAGGGCGTGATCGCCCGTATCCTTCCTGAGGAAGATATGCCGTACCTGCCGGACGGAACCCCCGTCGAGATCGTTCTCAATCCGCTCGGCGTGCCCTCGCGAATGAACGTCGGGCAGATCCTTGAGACACACTTGGGCTGGACGGCGCGCGTGCTCGGGCTGCATTTCGCGACACCCGTATTCGACGGAGCGACCGAGAACGAGATCAAAGAATACATCAGCAAGGCGAACCGGAAATACGACGAGTTGGAACTGCCGCCCTCGGTCGGCCCCTCGGGCAAAACGCGGCTCTATGACGGCCTGACGGGCGAGCCATTCGAGCAAAAGGTCTGCGTGGGCTACATCTATATGCTCAAGCTCTCGCACCTTGTGGACGACAAGATACACGCTCGGTCGATAGGCCCGTACTCGCTCATCACGCAGCAGCCGCTGGGTGGTAAGGCGCAGTTTGGCGGACAGCGTTTTGGCGAAATGGAGGTTTGGGCGCTCGAGGCCTACGGTGCGGCCCACATCCTGCAGGAATTGCTCACATGCAAATCCGACGACGTAGCCGGCCGCTCTAAGATCTACGAAACGATCGTCAAGGGCGTGTCGAACTTCGAGCCGGGCATTCCCGAATCGTTCAACGTCCTTGTCCGCGAGCTTCAATCGCTCTGCCTCGACGTGGAACTGATCCAGGAACACGAGATCGACCCTGAAGAGGTTGTCGCTGGCGTGGATGCGCTCGTGGGAGTTGATTAATAAGCAGCTTCGGTCTTTGGCTTTGGGTTTTCAGCCTTTGCTGTTGACCCTGGGACGTCAAAGACCGAAAACCAAAGGCCAAAGACCGATTAAGAGAAATCATGTTTCGATTTAACGAAAGCACAAAGACGCAATTGACCGCCAATTACGAGGCAATCCGCATCTCGCTTGCCTCGCCCGAGCGTATTCGCTCGTGGTCGCACGGCGAGGTGACAAAGCCCGAAACGATCAACTACCGCACCTTTAAGCCGGAGCGCGATGGCCTGTTCTGTGCTCGCATCTTCGGCCCGGTCTCGGATTGGGAATGTCTCTGCGGAAAATACAAGCGGATGAAACACCGCGGCGTGATATGCGACAAATGCGGCGTCGAGGTCACTCAGAGCAAGGTCCGCCGCGAGCGGCTCGGCCACATCGAACTCGCCAGCCCGTGCTCGCACGTCTGGTTCTTCAAGGGGCTGCCGTCGCGCATCGGCCATCTGCTCGATATCACCCTGCGCGATCTCGAGAAGATCCTCTACTTCGAGACATATATCGTCGTCGATCCGGGCGACGTACCCGATCTAAAACAGAAAGACCTGCTCAATGACGAGCGGTTTCGCGAACTGACCCGCGAGCATCCGGCCGGCTTTGTCGCCAAGATGGGTGCCGAGGCGATCAAGGATCTTCTGGGCCAGATCGATGTGGTGGAGTTGGTTGACGATATGCGTCAGCGGATGAAGGAAGAGACCTCGCAGCAGAAGAAACTCAAGTATTCTAAGCGGCTTAAGGTGGCAAACTCCTTCCTTCGTTCGCAGAATGATCCGACGTGGATGATCCTCGACGTGATACCGGTGATACCGCCAGAGCTTCGGCCGCTCGTTCCGCTGGATGGCGGACGATTTGCGACCAGTGACCTAAACGATCTCTATCGTCGTGTGATCAACCGCAACAACCGCCTTAAGAAGCTCATCGAACTCAAGGCCCCTGAGGTCATCGTCCGCAACGAGAAGCGAATGCTGCAGGAGGCCGTCGATGCCCTCTTCGACAATGGCCGGCGCGGACGCGTTCTCCGCGGAGCGAACAATCGCCCGCTCAAATCGCTTTCGGGCACGCTCAAGGGCAAGCAGGGACGCTTTCGCCAGAACCTGCTCGGCAAGCGCGTCGATTACTCCGGCCGTTCGGTGATCGTCGTCGGGCCCGAACTCAAACTGCACCAGTGTGGCTTGCCCAAGAAGATGGCCCTTGAGCTTTTCAAGCCATTCATATACAACAAGCTCGAAAAGGACGGACACGCGGCCACGATCAAACAGGCTCGTGAGATGGTCGAGCGACAGGAGCCGACCGTCTGGGACATCCTCGAGGATGTCATCAGTGAGCACCCGGTGCTCCTTAACCGGGCGCCGACGCTTCACCGTCTCGGCATTCAGGCATTCGAGCCGGTGCTGGTCGAGGGCAAGGCGATCAAGATCCATCCGCTCGTCTGCACGGCGTTCAACGCTGACTTTGACGGCGACCAGATGGCGGTCCATATACCGTTGTCGGCCGAGGCACAGATCGAGGCGAGCGTGCTGATGCTGGCGTCGAAGAACCTCCGCAGCCCGGCGAGCGGCCAGCCGATCGCCGTCCCGTCGCAGGACATCGTTCTCGGGTGCTACTACCTGACGCTCGGCCGCGAGGGCCTCAGGGGCGAGGGCAAGGCATTCTCGTCGGTAGATGACGTTCTGCTCGCGCTCGACGCGGGTGTCGTCGAGACGCAGTCCAAGATCAGACTTCGCTGGAAAGGCGACCTCATCGATCTAACGATCGAGCACAACAATCAGGACGTTCTCCGGGCCTCCGTTCGGGAGAATGTCGATCAGGTGATCGACACGACCGTCGGCCGAGTCATCTTTAACGAACGACTGATCCGTGACGGTCTGCCGTTTGTCAACGGTGTGCTCAAGAAGAAGGGCCTGCAATCGCTCGTTACCTTTTCGCAGTTGCGTTTAGGCGACGAGGCGACCGTCGCCCTGCTCGATGACCTCAAGACGATGGGCTTCTTGTATGCAACGAAAGCCGGCGTCTCTATCGGCATCGACGACATGGTCACGCCGACCAGCAAGAAAGGCATTATCGACAAGGCCCTCAAGGAGGTCGAAAAGCTTCGCAAGCAGTACGAGGACGCGACCATGACCGACCTCGAACGCACCAACAAGGTTACGGCCATCTGGTCGGACGTTACGGATCATGTCGCCCAGGAGATGTTCATGGCGATGCACACGCGTGAGCAGGAGCGGAACGAACTCAATCCGATTCTTGTCATGGCTGACTCCGGTGCCCGAGGTTCTGACGCCCAGATCCGTCAATTGGCCGGCATGCGCGGCCTGATGGCAAAACCGTCGGGCGAGATCATTGAGAATCCGATCCTCGCAAACTTCCGTGAGGGGCTGGACGTTCTACAGTACTTTATCTCGACGCATGGCGCCCGTAAGGGACTTGCGGATACCGCTCTTAAGACGGCTGACTCAGGCTACCTCACTCGTCGCCTGGTCGACGTCGCGCAGGACGTGATCGTTTCTGAAGAAGATTGCGGAACGCTGAAGGGCGTCTGGACCGAGGCCATCATCCGCAATGGTGAAGAGGTCGAATCACTTCGTGACCGCATCGTCGGTTATACGGCGCTTGACGATGTTATCGACCCTGTCGATGCAACGCTCATCGTCAATGCCAACGATGAGATCTCAGAGGAAGCTGCCGGCCAGATCCAGCTTTCGGGCTTGCAGCGTATCCGCATCCGCAGCCCGCTGACCTGCGAGGCACGTCGCGGCGTCTGCGTTAAGTGCTACGGCCGCAATCTGGCAACCGGCAATACGGTCGAGATCGGAGAGGCAGTCGGTGTTATCGCTGCGCAATCGATCGGCGAACCGGGCACGCAGCTTACAATGCGGACGTTCCACGTCGGCGGCACGGCCCGTCTCGAGCAGGAGACCAAACATACGGCCGCTATGGACGGCACCGTTCGGTTCAGCTCTGAGATGAAGGTAATCAAGAACCGCGCGGGCGAGTTTGTCAGCATGCGCCGCCAGTCTGAGATCGCTCTTGTCGATGATCGTGGCCGCGAGGTCGCACATTATAAGGTCGTTTACGGTGCCCAGGTCCACGTTAAGGACGGGCAGAAGGTCAAAGAGGACGATGTGCTCGTGACATGGGACCCGTTTACGTTCGCGATCCTTACCGAAGAATCTGGGGCCATCAAGTATCAGGATCTAAAAGAGGGTAAGACGGTCGAGGAAGAGATCGATAAGGTCACCGGGCAGAAGCGGCTGGTGGTCAAAGACTCTGACGAGAAGAATCAGCCCCGCATCGAGATCCGGAGCGGTAACAACAAGGTGCTCAAGACCTATCAGATGCCCATTCGGGCCAACCTGCTCGTCGATGACGGCGATACCGTAAAGGCCGGCGACATCATCGCAAAGATCCCGCGCGAGACGACAAAGACCAAGGACATCGTCGGCGGTCTGCCGCGCGTCGTCGAACTATTTGAGGCACGCCGCCCCGGCGAAACGGCCGTTATGAGCGAGATCAACGGAGTGGTCAAATTTGGCCCGATCTCAAAGGGTAAACGCAAGATCGTGATCATCGGCGATGACGGTACCGAGCGCGAATACGATATTCCGCGCGGTACGCACATCAATGTTCAGGAAGACGACCGCGTGCGTTCAGGTGAACCACTGATGGACGGGCCTCTGAACCCGCACGACATCCTGCGCGTGCTTGGAATGGAAGCGCTTCAGAACTATCTTGTTAATGAGATACAGGAGGTCTATCGTCTGCAGGGCGTGAACATCAACGATAAGCACATCGAGGTGATCGTTCGCCAGATGCTCCGGTGGGTCAAGATCAAGGAGGTCGGCGACAGCGAATTCCTGCTCGAGGAACAGGTCGACCGTTTCCGATATGATACGGAGAATCGACGTGTCGTCGAGGAAGGAGGAATGCCCGCGGTTGGTGAGCCGCTGTTGCTCGGCATCACGAAAGCCTCGCTTTCGACCGATTCTTTCATCTCGGCGGCCAGCTTCCAGGAGACCACACGTGTCCTTACCGAGGCGGCGATCTCGGGCCGCATTGACTACCTTCGCGGCCTCAAAGAGAACGTCATCATGGGCCGGCTTATTCCGGCCGGCACCGGCATGAAGCATTATCGCAATGTCGAGATCGCCTACGATCCGACACAGAACCGCAAGCAGGAGGATGAGTTCGACGAAATGGGCGACTATATCCGCGGCGGCATCGAGATACCGCTGGTCGGCCAACTCCTGAACGGTGACGATGCCGATGTTGACGCCGACAACGAGGGCGAAGACGAGTCCGTCGAGGAGTTCGATATTGACGAAGCGATGAAGATCGACGCCGAGAACGATGACGAGATCTAGGCAGCTCTAGCGAAGAGAAACACCCGCAAAGGCCCGGAATGTTACCGCGTTCCGGGTTTATTATTTTGTTTCTCTGAAATTGTAGCGAAGAAGAAAACGCATCGCCTGCTGCTTGCCTTTTCGTTCGGCAGGCCTCCAGTTCATCGAGCGCACAGCCCGCTCTACCGATTCATCTAGGCCAAAGCCTGCCCAGCGGTCGATCTCGGTCCTGATGATAGTACCATCAGCCGCGAGGTCCACTTGAATATCAACCGTTGCCTCCACGTCGTAGAATGCTGCCTCTGATGTATAGTCCGGCTTGATCCTGCGGTACGGGATCGGAGCACGAAACCACTCATTCTTCGGAACCTCACCCTCGGGTGCTTCCTCGATCCGGGCCGGCTCGGGTTCGGCGAGTTCGGCCTTTGCGGTCTTGGCCCAGACGGTTTGCAGCTCCTCGGCGAGGGGTGGCACCGCGCGATCCCGCGCTTCCTCAGCCGCGGCCGGCGTCGTATCGTCGTAGCTTAGCCCTTTCCACAAGACCAGCCGGCCGCTTCGGGCACTGACGAGATAAATAAAGGCCGCCGCCTCGTAGTACTCGGACCTCGCCGACGAACTGCGACGAACCGTTGCCGCCCGCACCAGGACGAAGACATCGCATCCGATCGCCGCCGCAGCCGTCCGGGCATTCTCGCGTGTCATATTGTATGGGTCGTCGGGCCTTGTGGCTGAGAATGCCGGCCTTACCATCGAGGCATCGAGCACCTCGTGCTTTCTCGCAAGTTCTGTCGTGACGCGCTCTGAAAAGGCGAGACTTGCCCGCGCATCATCCGGAGCGATCACCGCGTAGCGCTGTGCTGCCGCGTGAGCGCACGAGACGACGAGCAGCAGCACACACATCGCCGCGCGTCTAAACATGGTAGAGGGCCAGGACATCATCCTTTATCTCACCCGGAAAGCAAATCCGGTGGATGCGATAGCCTTCCTGCAGCCCGCGGACGGCCGGGCTCACCTCGGATATTTCCCGGATGACCGGCCGCGAATAACCGTCCTCCACAAAGATCAGGTCCTTTGGGTCGGCCGAATGCTTTGAGTAGAAGGCGTAGGGTGCATCGCCGGCCTCATCCTCAACAAAGTAATGGTCAGAGTCAAAGCCAGCGTTCTCGACGACCGCGCGGGCCGCGGCAACAAAGGCGGGACGTTCGCACTCCGGCATATCGAGGTCTAGGGCCTTGAAGAGCCGCCTCTCGAGGAATCGACTCGTAAGATCGGCGAGGATCGTGTCGCGGGATGAACGCCACTGCTTAATGCTGAACAAAATGTCGTTATCGTCCAGTTCGAGATGGGCCTTGAGGTCGAGTTTTTCGGCCGCCAAAACTCGCTCCATTGCCGTCCCTTCTGCCCGCCAGCATAGTTTGCCGGCCGCAAACAAGGCCATTGCCCGCTTGAGCAGCATTCGTAACACGGCCTCGGCCGAACGCAGCGTCCGGTGAAAATAGACCTGACGATACATATAATAGCGGGCCTGTAGGTAATCCTCGACCGCATATTTTCCGCGGGCCGCCACATACAAGTGGTCCGCCTCCTCATCGATCTCGATGGACCTGATCACCCACTCAAGATCGTAGATACCGTACTTTGCACCGGTCATCATCGAATCACGCAGCAGATAATCCATCCGATCGACATCCAACTGTGACGACACGAGTTGTCCGAGGGCCCTCGGCCGAAAATCGCCCCGAATGATGCCGGCGACATCTGCGGCCAGCGTCGGCGAGAAGTCATTCAGAAGCCGTCCCACCGTGGTGTCCTGGCTGAGGACGGCCTGAACAGTAAAATCCTCGTGGTGAAAGCCAAGTATCGACTCGATGACGTGTGAGAACGGCCCGTGGCCCAGATCATGCACGAGCGCCGCTACACGGACGGTCAGTTCGGCTTCGCTAGATATATCGTATCGGGAGCGCAACTTGGCCAGCATCCGCCCCGCAAGATGATACGCCCCCAGGCTGTGCGAGAACCTGGAATGCTCAGCCGACTGATACGCAAAATACGCCAAACCCAACTGCCTGATCCTCCGGAGCCGCTGAAACTCGGGTGAATCTATGAGGCTCCCGATTAGTTTTCCTTCAGCGGCCCCAACGTTAACACGAATAATATCGTGGACGGCGTCGCGGTAGTTTCTTTCCATCATGCCAGTAAAACCAACCGGCTGCGGACAACCAATGGCTAACTCTAATCATCCGGTCATATTTAGGCGAAATCAAGCAAGGATTCCTTGCAAACAGTTACTGGTGATATAATTCTCTCCACACGGATCTGATCTTTGCTCAGGAGTTTGTTGCATGAAATACGTAAAATTACGGGTGAATATCCCGCGTTTTTTCCTTCTCTTCTTCGCCGGGATTGTGTTGGTGCCTCAGGCGTATGGCAGTGCCATCATGGGCACGATATACGACCAACGCCGTAATCCGCTCGCTGAGGTGAATGTCGAACTGCTCAACGACTACTACCAGGTGATAAATCGGGCATACACCGATGGGACAGGACGGTATGAGTTTAACGGACTGATCGACGGCCGTTATACGGTCAAGGTCCTTCCGTTTAAGCACGATCTGCTTGAGCAAACGCAACTGATCGAGATCTATACCAGCACGGTTCGCGGAGCGGGCGGGGGAAATACTCTTGAGGTCAGGGATTTTTATCTGCTGCCGAGAAAAGGCAGTCTTGAAGAGGCGGAGGCGAGCGTCGTTTTTGTTCAGGAGATACCCAAGGACGCCAAGCGGGCCTATGAGGATGCCATCGACCTGTTTCCCAAGCGGCGGCGTGTCGAGGGGCTAAAGGGCCTGAGAGATGCGATCAACCTCTTTCCTAACTACTTTCTTGCTCTCAACCGGCTCGGTCAAGAACTGATCGCCGATGGCAAATATGGTGAGGCGTTTCCGCTGCTGATGAAGGCGACCGACGTCAATCCCAAAAGTCCAAAATCGTTTTATTATCTCGGGCTGGCTCTCCACCAGCTCAAGTATTATCCGGCGGCGATCGTTGCGTTGAACCAGGCCCACCTGATGAGCCCTAACTCCGTGCCTGTCCTGTGGACGCTCGGCGCGGCGGAACGGCAGGATAAGAAACTGAACGATGCAGAAAAGCATTTGCTTCAGGCAAAGAAGCTAAGCAAGACGGTAAGCCCGGACCTGATCTTTGAATTAGCTCTTGTCTATCGGGATCAGGCGAGATATGGTGATGCCGCTGATGAGCTTGAAGCATTCCTTAAGGCACGCTCTGATGCTAAGGATATTGAGAAGATAAGGAAGCTGATCGCCGAATACAGAAAGAAGCAAACCTCGTAGGATGATCGGCCCTTCGAACAAAAGATCGGGCACCAACGTTGTTTTATTGTCGGAGCCAGAATTCGCCAAACAGCAGTTCGGGATAGGGACAGCATTTGGCGTTGGCAACGTAGTCGTTTGCCCGCCATCGCTTACGTGTACTAGGGTGGCCGGACAAGCCTCGACAACCGCCGGACGCAGCCGGAACACAAATCAGAGCGACCGGATTCCGGCGAGTTGAAATTGCTGTGAATAGCGGTTTCGGACAGATCGAGCCTTTCTCGACCTTGTTTCAGGAATCGCGTAAGAAGAAACCGGTCGCTACCGCTCCCGGTTCTGAATTGATGCGGTTTCGAAGATGAAAATAGCGTCCCTAAGGACGCCATTTCGGTCGGACAAATTACGCCGTGACGTCTAAATAAACGCAAAATCGAACTGGGCCTGATGCACTGACCGATCCGCCGTAACGTCCACGTTGCCGAGGTAATGCTCAATTTCCTCCATGACCTCTCGCTCACTGTTGCGGAGGGCCTTTGAGACCTCGGGGTGAACGCGGAGCGTGGTGTGGCGGATGTCTTCGACCTGTTTTGAGAGGCGCCTCGCCTCGGCGAGTATCTCGTAAGCGACGGTGGTCGGCGATTTGACCCAGCCGGAGCTTTCGCAGTATTCGCACGGTGCGCACATGGTGCGTTCGAGCGATTGCTTGACGCGTTTGCGGGTCATGATGATCAGGCCAAAGTCGTTGAACGACAGCACCTTGGTCGGCGACTTGTCTTTTTGCAGGGCCTCTTGCAGGGCTTGCGACACCTTGTGCCGGTTGCGGCGGTCTTCCATGTCGATCAGGTCGAGCACGAGGATGCCGCCGAGGTCGCGAAGGCGAATTTGCCGTGCGATCTCTTCGACCGCCTCCATATTAGTGCGGGTGATCGTGTCCTCAAGACGCTGGTTGCCCTTGCCGACGAATTTGCCGGTGTTGACGTCGATCGAGACGAGGGCTTCGGTCTGGTTGATGACGAGATAGCCGCCGGATTTGAGCCAAACACGCGGTTTCAGCGCCTTGTCGATCTCTTCCTGGACGTTGTAATAGTCGAGAATCGGCTCGTCGCGGGTGTAGAGCTTGACGCGGTTGACCATCCGCGGGGCCATGCGTTCCATGAACTCGACGGTGCGGAGATACTCTTCCTCACTGTCCACGCGAATGGCCGTGAAATCCTCTGACAACTGGTCGCGCAGCAACCGCTGGACGAGGTCGAGGTCCTGATGGACCATCGCGGGCGACTTTTTCTTCTCGGAGCCCTTTTTGGCGTCCTGCCACGAACGGGCGAGGAATTTGGCGTCGTTACGCAGGTCTTCCTCAGAGATGCCGATGCCGGCCGTGCGGACGATGAAGCCGCCCTGCGGGATATCGGGATCCTGGCGGATCTTCTGCAGCATCGTGCGAAGGCGGCTGCGTTCGTTGGACGATTCGATCTTTCGCGAGACACCGAGATGCTCGATCGTCGGCATATAGACGAGGAAGCGGCCCGGAAGTGCGATGTGCGAAGTGATGCGTGCGCCCTTCTTGGCGATCGGTTCCTTGGCGATCTGCACCAAGATCTCCTGGCCTTCCTTGAGAAGGTCCGAGATCACGGGCTGCGGCCCTCGATCACGACGACCGTCTGATCGCCCATTCCGGTCACGTCCTCCCCGCGAACCACGTCGATTCCGGTCACGGTCATTTCTGTCGCGGCCTCGATCAGAACGGTTGTCTGAGCGGGTTTCCGATTCGCCGTCACCATCGGTCGTTTCAACGGGCTCGGGTGTTTCTTCTTCGGAAATGCCTGCACCATCGGCCTGCGGCTCGACGGCCTCGGCTGGTTCGGGTGAGTCCTCGGCCTCGACGCTCACGGCATTGCCGTTCTCGATGATTTCGTCGCCATTAGCCTCGTCGGCATCGCCGTTTGCGTGGCCCTTGCCCTTGGGCTTGACGTTGCGGCGACGGCCTCGCCCGCCGCGGCGAACGGCCATCTCGGCATTACCGTCCGATTCGCGAACGCTCGCATCGGCATCGGCCAATGGCTCTTCGCCATCTGCTGCCTTTTTCTTTGAGCGTGACGAAGCGGCCTTTGGCTTCTTCTCAGCAGTTTTCTTGGTTGGAGCTTTAGGGGCCTTCGGTTTCTTTTCGGCGGCGGGTTTCTTGGCAGCTGCGGCCTTTTTTCCTCGGCCTTTGGCGGGTTTGGCGTCCTCTTCTTCGTCGGCGATCCGCTCGAATCCGCCCCCGCTCATGTCATCGAGGAGCGAACCGACCTCGGCAACGCTGGTCGATTCGATATCAAATTCGACCGCCCGCACGCGATCGACGATCGCCTCCTGCAGATAGGCGTCCTTGAACATCTCGCCGGTGTCGGAATCGTCGCTGATCCGCTCAAATCCAGACGCGTCAAAGTCGATCTCGATGGGTTCGATGACAGACTCTGAAGGCGTTTCGTCCTTCGCCTTTTTTCCACGGCCACGGCCGCGTTTGGGCTTATCCTCGGGCGTAGGCGGCGGCAGAATTTCGTCAACCGCGTCATCCGAAAGCGGTTCGGTGACTGTGCCGTCGGCGACTTCCTGGGCCGATTCCATCTGCTTTTCGCGTTCGACGCGCTGGCGGTCGACCTGCTCGCGAGCCTCGCGTTTTGCCTCGTCGGACTGGCCTTTTTTGCCCTTTTCCATGACGATACGCTCGATCTCTTCTTCCTCATCGAAGAAGTCCGAGACATATAGGAACGCGTCACGCTCGAGCCCGATATCCACGAATGCCGACTGCATTCCCGGCAGCACCCGCATCACGCGGCCCTTATAAACATTGCCCGCGACGCCTTGATTCTCTTCGCCGCGTTCGATGTAAAACTCTGTTACCTTGCCATTATCAAGAATGGCGATCTTCTTTTCGCGTCCATTGACGCTCACAATTAGCTCTTTTGACATACAAAATATCCTTGGCCTTAAGGCCGATCTTTATTGAATGCCGCTGCGATGCGAATCGGTTCAGTTGTCTGGGTGGAATCCGGCCCTAACGGCCGTGAGATAAGCCGGTCGCGTAAGTTTTGGTCCTATGGCTTGGTCCCTGGGCGAAATGCCCCGTAGACAAGTATCGAATTGAATTCACGCTGGAAGCTTCTACACGGCTCGCGACTATCGCGACGTCGGGGAGCACCTGGCCCAACCAGTGAGCGTGCTCAGCACCCGAAAGATCTCTAATTTCCAATCAAGGCCCTAAACAGCCCTCAAAAATCTGACCGCCCGCCCCTCGGGCACACAGCCCGCGGCAAACTGAGATAAGTATAACTAAACCTAATGACTTAGTAAACAAGAAAAACCGTCCAATTGGCGGTGCAGTGCGGCGGCGGATACAATAGCACTTTTATGGAGATCTATTTTGAGTTGGTCAACGATGCGGCGGGGTTGCGGAAGGCTTGTGATGAGCTGAAAGCGGCGCCGGCGTTGGGGTTTGACGTGGAGACGACGGAACTTGAGCCGTATAAGGGCGAGCTGCGGCTGGTGCAGCTTTCGGATGGGCAGAAGACGGTAGTGATCGATTTGCGCGGCTTCGCCGGAGGGGCGAGGGATAAGGGACAAGGGACGAGTGGGGGCGAGTTAAGAACAAATCCGGAGTTGTCGCCGCTGCGGGATCTGTTGGCGTCGGATAGGCAGGCGAAGATCGCTCACAATGCGAAATTCGATACGAAATGGGTGCGGCATCATTTGGGGGTCGAGGTCGGCGGAGTCTATGACACTTATCTGGCGAGCATCCTGATCGCGGCGGGCGAGGGCGATAGGCGGCATGGGCTGGCGGACGTGGTGCAGTTCTTTTTAGGGCGAACGCTGGATAAGACCGAGCAGGTCTCGGATTGGTCGGTGAATGAGCTGTCGCGTTCGCAATTGGAATACGCCGCCCGCGACGCGGCGATCATGCCCGAGGTCAAGGCCAAGCTCGACGAGCGGATCGAATCGGACGGCCTCGCGGACGTGATGGAACTTGAGAACCAGTGCGTCGTACCGATCGCCGAGATGGAGCTCAACGGCTTTTATCTCGACCGCGAGCGTTGGTGTGAACAGCTTGACAAGGTGTCGGCGATCCAGCAACGGTCAGGAGCCGAGTTGCAGCATATGCTCGCGGCGGGGGTCGCGCAGGCGTCGCTTTTTGGTGCGCCGCAGATCAATCTTGATTCTATAGATCAGGTGACGGACGCTCTGGTAAATCTCGGCGTGCCGATGCCCGCGACGACGCGTGCGTGGCAATTGCAGCCGCTCGCAGAGCAATATCCGCAGGTCGCCAAGCTGCTCGAATACCGTGCGGCGGCGAAGGCAACGTCGAGCTTTGGCGAGAACATTTTGGAGTTCGTCGAGCCCGCGACGGGCCGCATTCACGCGGATTTTCGCCAGATCGGCGCACCGACGGGCCGCTTTGCGTGCGCCAAGCCCAACCTCCAGCAGATACCGCACGAGGCCGAATATCGCCGGTGCTTTACGGCCCCTGAGGGCAGACGGTTGGTGATCGCGGACTATTCCCAGATCGAACTGAGGATATTGGCGGACTTCTCGGAGGACCAGAATTTTATCAACGCGTTTGTGTCGGGGGAGGATTTTCATGCGGCGACGGCGGCACAGGTGTTTGGTATCAAGGCCAAGGACGTGTCGTGGGAACAGAGGTCATTTGCCAAGCGGCTGAACTTCGGCGTCGTTTATGGCATTGGCGCACAGCGGTTCGCGATGATGACCGGCCTAACCGAACGCCAGGCCGAGGAAACGCTGCGGCGATATTTCGCGACCTATCCGCGAATGGACGCGTGGCTGCGTAACGCCGCAAAAGGCGTGCTGACCGAGAACGCTGCACGCACGGCTTCGGGGCGGCTGGCGAGGATCTCGTTTGACCCGACACAGCGCTCCTCGGTCGGAGCGGCACAGAGGTATGCGAAGAATATGCCAATTCAGGGCACGTCGGCGGATATTCTTAAGCGGGCATTGAGGTATTTGCATGACGATATCCGCGACACTTCGGCACGGCTGGTCAACATCGTCCACGACGAGATCGTCGTCGAATGCGATGCGGCCGACGCCGATGAGACGGCGATGAAACTAAGCTCGGCGATGATGCGAGCCGGCGAGGGCTTCGTCAGACACGTCCCGATCAAGGTCGATGCCCACGTTGCCGACGAGTGGAGTAAATAAGACCTGCCCACGAAAAACACGAAAGGCACGAATAGGAGGTTCCTCAGTTCGTGCCTTTTGTGTTTTTCGTGGGTGATTTCTTATGCCGCGGCTTCGGCTTCTTTTGGAAGGATGTAGAGAATTCGCGTGCAGCTTTCGCAGGTGACGATCTCGTCGCCTTTCTTCACGTTGAGCTGGACCTGCGGGCGGAGCGACATAAAGCATGCCGAGCACGAGCCGTTGACGACCTCGGCCACAGCGATACCGTCACGACTTCGCTGTGCCAGCCGGTCGTAGACCGACGCCAGGCGGTCAGGCAGTTGGGTAAATGCCGCTTCGCGATGGCCGGTACCGCTCTCAAATTCCGCTCGGTCAGCGGCCAGGGCGGAATCAAACTCACCAAGCGCCGCATCGCGTTTGCCGTCGAGCGAGTTGATCTCGTCGGCGCGCTCGGCGAGCTCCTTTTCGACGCTTTCGAGCTCATCCATGCCTTCGACGATCTGCGTTTCAAAGGCTGCGATCTGTTTTTGCAGGGCGTCGGTCTCGCGCATCGCCGTCTCGTATTCCTTCTGGTTCTGTGCGTGCTGCAGGTTGCGCCCGGCGCGTTCTAGATACGTCTTATTCTCGGCGATCTGCTTCTCAAGGTCGGCCCGCGTTGCTACTATCGAATCGCGCCGGTTCTGAACATCGCGAATAGAAGAGGCGTGCTGTTCAAACTCTTGTTCGATCTCGGCACGCCTCGTTTCTGCGGTCTCAAGTAATTTTTTTAATCGACGGAGGTTGGTGTCCGTCCGCTGTAGGTCTATCAGTTTATCGAGTTCGGCTATCACTGGTATTACTCCCGTAAACTAATAGGATATCGCAGGTTGGACGCGCCGCAAAGCCTAATGGCCGAGGAAGACCTCAATATGCCCGCGAACCGTGTTGAGATCCATCGCGCTGCCGCCACGATCCAGCCATTGCGGCAGGTCGTTGCCGTGGACGAGACGATATTCAGCGCCGGCCTTTGACATTCCAAAATGACGTATGTGCGCGAATGCTAACGCTCCGCCGCGCATGATGCCGTCGGACGGAGTTCGTGCCCAACCGGCGGCGACCGACAGGCATCTCACACCTTGACGAACTTCGACCTGAGAGCCGACCATGCGCGACGTCCCGCGTTCAAACCGGTGCGGCTCTTCGCGGGTGATGGCGAGATTCGTGTGACGGGCCTGCTCGGCGGCGGCCAGCGAGACAAAGGCGTCGATCAGCCACGCCACGCCGCGGCTGCGAATGGCGTCATTTGTGGCCTTTAGCCGTAGGTACTCAGCCACAGCGTGGCGACCGAGATCGGCGGCCTTTTCACCGGCTTCCGTCAGCATATGCGACCAGACGAGGTCGAGTTCGTCCATAGGGCGAGGATAGCGGCAAGGGCGGGACGATAGCAATTTCGTGGTATGATTTTCACGCCGCACGCATCATTTATGAGATCTCTGGCCCTTGCGTTCCTTGTCTTTCTGTTCACGATTCCCACTGACGCACAGCCGGGCCGGAAGCCAAAGCCAACAGCCAAGCCGCAGCCCACACCAGTCAAGAAGCTCAACGAGAACACCGAATGGGAAAAGGCGTCGGCCGTTGTCGGCGACGCTGATCGTGTGGCCGCGCTAAAGAAATTCGCAGCAGCGTTTCCCAAGTCAGAGCGACTGCCCGATGCCGCCGTCCTTGTCGCAACCGCTGAGGCTTCGCTCGGGAACGAGCGGTTGGCGGCGGGTGACGTTTACGGGGCCGCGGGATATTTCAAGGCCGCGGCAAGCGACGCGGCGGCCCCGATACCTGAGCAATTGTTCAACGACACGCTTATCAAGTTTCCGGCGAATCTCTACTTTCGCGGTGCGCGATACGAGGCCATCGAGATCGCAAAGGCCCTCGAAGGCAAAGCGAGTGATAATGCGGCCCAACTGCTTGCCCTGGCGGCATTTTATATCAGCATCGAGAACGGTTCTGATAGCAAACGACTCGCCGAGGCAGCGATCAAGGCCGAGCCCGGCTCGGCTGGCGCTTACCAGACGCTTGGGCTTGCGAACCGCATCGATTTCCTGCTCGATGATTCCGCATCTGCGTATGCAAAGGCCATTGAGATCAATCCGGATTCGCTGACCGCCAAGCGCGGCCTTGCCGAGATGAAACGCTCACTCGGAAAGGCGGAGGAGGCCGCAGAACTCTATCGCGCGATCCTTGAAAAGGACTCGACGAGCGTGCCCGCGCAGACCGGCCTGATCCTTTCTCTGTTCGACGCCGGCAAGCGTGCCGAGGCCGAAGGCGAGCTTGCCAAGGCGCTTGAGGCTGTTCCGGATAATGTGATGCTGCTCGCCGGTGCGGCCTACTGGTACGCTGCGCATGACGCGGCTGACAAGGCGGTCGAGTACGCTCGCCGCGCGGTCGATAGAGATCCGCGTTTCATCTGGTCGCACATCGCCCTGGGCCGCGGCCTGATTGGGCAAGGAAAACTGCCCGACGCCGAACGAACCCTCCTCGCGGCACGGCGATATGGCAATTTCCCGACGCTTGAATACGAGATCGCATCTGTGCGCGTGGCTGCCGGCTATTACCGCGAAGCGGCTGAGGGGCTGGCGAAGGTTTTCTCGGTAAAAGACGGCATCGTAAGAACGCAGTTGGGCGGGCGCGTAACGCGCGAGTCGGCGGACATCACAGAGTTGGTCGGCTATGAGCGGCGAGCTAGCATCTCCGCACCGACGGCTGCGGACAATCCTGAGAATGCCGCCCGGCTGACCGTCCTTCTTGGCCTTAAGCAGCTCATTGATGCACCTGAGCCGAACGCGGAACTGCTCGCCAGGGCCGCCGATGACTTTATAAAGGGCGACGACCGGATGAAGGTCCATCGCCAGATCTTTGCGGCTACGCAATTGCTCGACAAGAACATAGCCCTTCCCAAGGTGATCGAGATCGCGGCCGCCGCCGTTCAGAATGTGAGTGCAGGACTCGACGCCCCGAATGCGGCGCTGGCCGTGACCGCCGGCGAACTATATGAACCAAGGGCGATCGCGGCGGCCCGCGGCGACTATGTCGATGTGCCCGCGATCCCGCGGATGACGCTCTCGGCGATCGTCCGTGGCCAGATCGAGGAGCTCGCGGGCTGGGCCAGCTTTAATCTGGATGATACGGACGAAGCCGTCCTGAGGCTGCGCCGGTCGGTAGCGGTGCTGCCGGCGGACAGTGCCTGGTGGCGATCGAGCTCGTGGCGGCTCGCGACCGCCCTGGCAAAAAAGGGCAGCGAGAATGAGGCACTCGATCTGTTCATTAAGAGCTATAAGAGCGGCGGGCCCAGCGTATTCCGGTACACGGCCATCGAAAAGCTCTACAAGAAGATTAAGGGTTCGGCTGACGGCCTCGAAGCACTTATCGGCCCAAATCCGGCAAGGCCTGCAGACGTGGTCGCACAAGCAGCTCCGTCGCCGTTACCTGAAGCGACCGTAACGCCGACAGCCGCCGATACACCATCGGTGGAACCGACGCCCGCCGCACGCGAGATACCCTCAGTCGTCCCTGTCGCGACGCCTGAGGCATCGCCTGCCGAGTCCGTGGCAGTGCCGGAGCCCTCGGTCGAACTGACGCCAACGGCAGATGTAGAGCCGACACCCGTTCCGACACCGGAAGCAACGCCGGTCGCGTCAGTTACCCCGGAATTGATCCCGGTTGCAACGCCAAGGGCCGAGCCTTTGCCGACGCCCGTTCCGTCGTCCGAGGCACCGGCCGGCGTCTTTCCGTCGGTCGTTATTACGTTCCCGCAGCCGGGCGCATCGACGCCTTTACCAACTCCTCAACCGACGGCGAGTCCTGAGGCGACTCCGGAGGCAACTCCTGAGCCATCACCGTCACCGACGCCCGAGGCATCACCGTCCCCAACACCTGAGGAATCACCATCACCCGAAGCTCCACCGGCGGGGACCGCTCCGTCCCCGAGTCCGTCGCCAACAGTCGAAGAACCGACAACGACACCGTCGGCCTCGCCAACGCCGGACGCTCAACCCAAGGCGAATCAGGAACCCGTCGGCCGCTCCCGCTTTGCGGGTGCTGATGGCCGTACCCCTACCAACGTCAAACCATGCAAGATCACCTTCAGCGAGGAGACGATCAACCTGCAGACCGGAGCCGGCGACCTCGCCGTGATCGTCGGCCGCGAAGATGATGCCGAGTTGGGCGGGATCAGCGCGGTATCGTCGAGCCCGGCTGATATCTCGGTCCGACGACAGCAGATCGCCGGCATGAAGACTCGGGCGCTCTTCGTGGTGCGGCCTTTGAGCGATCGTGTGGGCGTGTATCAGATCACGTTTGAAATGGCCTGCGCGAAGAGGGACCTCATCGTCAGGCTACGTTAGTACGCCGTCGGCGATGATGCCCGATGGCAACATTGGCCGTGGCCACCGTGCACAACACGAGAAAGAAGAAGGCATTAGACGGCGTTCGAAGTGGAAAATCAAAGAAGGTGTGAACGAGTATGCCGACGCATCCGGCCAGAGACCCGATCGCAGCTTCGCACCGAAAACCTGATGATCCGCCAATGACCGCCCATCCTTTCCTGAGCAGCAGGCAGATGAAGACAGCGAGGCAGACGAGGCCGACGACGCCGGCTTCCGCGAGTATCTGGAGATAGTCGTTGTGAGCCTGCTCGACTCGAAACATGCCATTCCATGTGTCATATCGCGTGAACGCTACGCCGAATGCATCCAGCCCCGCGCCGATCAGCGGGTTGGCGAAAAAGATCTTGAGGGCGATCGCCCAGAAATGGAGCCGCCCGCTTGAGATGTCGCCGGTGAGTTCGCCCGCACCGACGCCCCTGAGCAGCGAATCTCCGCCGCCGACAAACACGGCGACGCCCAGCGTCAGCAGCGCGATGGCGATACCTGAGAGCGCCAGGACGACGCGGTTGGCATGCCCCGTCTCACGTGTCTTTCCACGACTGTAACTCGTAATGAACGCGAAGGCTGTGACCGACAGTAGTCCCAACAGTCCGCCGCGCGACCCTGTCAGGACGACGGCGGCGCACATCAACACAAGGGCGAACGCAAGCAATGCCTTGCGATTTCGTGCCACCTTCCTCCCAAGGAGTATTCCCATAGTGACACCCGCGGCCATCTCCATAAATGCTGCGAAATGGTGCTGGTTGACAAATGGGCCGAACGGTCTGGCCTGTGGCGTGGCCCTCATACCGTAGATAGCGTCAGGATCAGACAGCCTTTGAACAATGCCGAAGAAGGCGAGCATGGCGCCGAACACGATCACGAGCAATACGACCTTCCTTATTCTCGCCTCTGTATTGATAAAGACCAGGCAGGCTGAGAAGAACACGAGATAGACGAGCAGCCTGGTCAGGAACATCCTGGTCGCAAAGGCATCCATCGACAGGAACCGGACAACACCGACGCCATCCAGATCATAGCGGCCGAAGGGCAGGATCTGAATGATCCCGATAAGAGCAAGCCCGGCAAGCGGAAGCTGCAGAGCACTTCTGTTTACGATAAGCCCACCGCTTCGCCACGACTCAGCGAGCCAGAGCAGCGTGAGGGCGAGAACGATCAGCGTGACGAGGAGCCATGTGGCATTATCGACGCCGCCGAACAGCAACGTCGTAAAAACGGGGAGAACCGAGATCAGGGCAAAGGCCAACTTGCTGAGCCGTGAGGCATCCTCACCGATAACGATCGTCTCCGTCGAGATAAGTTTTGTCTTGCCTTCGTCCATTATGGCTACAACTGTTTGAGCGAGAATCCATCGACCGAGAGCTTCCCGCTTACGGAGCAAGCGGGCCCGGTGCAGCCGTCTCGATTTAGCCTGATCACGATCCCGTCGCAGCCAGGTGGAACGTTTATGAGCATGCTCAGGGTGGCCCAGTCTGCCGACGGCGTCATCGGCGCCGTCGATGCGACCACCGTCAGATCACAGGCACTTGCGGCCTCAAACTTGAAGGTTGCCGCGGACTTGATGTCAGAGCGATAGTGAAGGGCAAGTTCATATTCGCGTCCGGGCTCGACGGCTACGGTCTGTGCAACCGGACGGAATGCGGCCGTCTCGAACGAATTAAAGAGCAGGAACAGGTTCTTTGCCCCCTCGAACGCTTGTCCTTCGGCGAGGCCAATGACGGGCTGTGCCCCGTCCGCGATCTGCCATTCAAAGATGCCCGCGTCGCGAAGCCTGACGTCAGATTCGAAGCCGGCATTGGTGATGTTGCCGAGCGCAGGCCGGTCGTCGGTGGACCACAGATCGGCCGCAACTCGCGCCGCGGGCCCGAACCGCTTGGCCGCAACCAGTTGGCGAAGAAGGGCCGAACCGAGCTTTGCGAATGTCGTTGTGCGTCGCTCGGGCGCGATTGCCGCCCACAGACCGACGGCCTCGTCGAAACGCTTCAGCGAAGCTAGCGCATCGACGAGTGCCGCTTTCATTGCTTCGCCGTCTCCGAGCGAACGGCGGGCAGCGTCGATGTCGCCATCTAGCATCTGCAGGGCTGTAAGGGCGGTCGGCCGCGAATATTCGGTATTTCCGGCCGATGCCTTGGCCAGAAATGCAAGCCCCTCGTCGAAGCGTCCCTGTCGGATAAGGGCATTTCCGTATGCCCACTGAACTGCGGCATAGGACGGCGCCAACTGGAGTGCGCGGTCCATGGCCAGGATCATTCCGCCCCTGTCGCCGCTCAACCCACGCACGCGGCTGACGTTGAGCCAGACAACGTAGTCATGCGGTGAAAGCGATGCGGCAGCCTCGTATTCGCTTCGCGCTCGCCCGACGTCGGCTATGTCAAAAGAGCGTTCAAACGCCGCTCCCGCGGCAGAATGCGTACGCGGGTCGGCCGGCGATGTCGTCGAAAGCCAGTCGCCGACGATACGTGCCTCCGGCTTGTCAGGCGCGAGCTGCGATGCGAGCATATTCGCAAAATTCCATTTTAGCGAGAACCATGCGGCGGCGAGGCAGGCCAAGCCGACCGCGATAACCGCGAGCCGTGTAGTCCGAGCGCCGAGTTTTACGATCAAAAGTGACAATTCGTTTTAGAGCATCTCAAGTGATTCTATCCGGATGGCGGCCCGGCGCAGCGTCACGCCTGTCCCGCGAAACTCTTCACGGAGCCGCTTTAGCCGGTCGGGCCGCATGTTGCGGATCGAGACGAGTATCTCCTCGATATCCTTTTCACTGCAAAGCTCGGCCAGGGGCCCGTTGCCGTCAAAGACGCGGAGGCCGTGGAGCATCTTGTCAATCTTTTGCGGGTCATCATCGATAAAGCCGACCGCCAGCGCGTTCCATTCCGGGTTGTTGTTGAGTTCGCGCAGCAGCATCTCGCCGCCGTCGCCCGCTCCATAGATCAGCACCTTTCGGCCGCCGTCGGTGAGCGGTGCGGGCAGCATTTGCCTGATCACGCGAAATGCGAGCCGGCTGCCGACGATCGCCAACAGCAGCAGGACGCCGTCAAGAAAAAAGACCGTTCGCGAGAAGCCATCAAATCGATAGACCAGCAGCACCGCAAAAATGCTGATGACCGAGCCGAGCAGGACGCCTTTCGTTATCGTAATGAGGTCGCCGATGCTCGTGTATCGCCACAGGCCGCGATATACGCCAACGATCAGGAGAGCGGCCAGCTTGACGAGTATCACAAGCGGCAGCGTTTTTAGAAAGAGCGGCCAATTGGTAGAAAACTCGAACATCCGCAGCATCGCGAATGACGTGTAATATGCCAGCGTGATGAGAAAGGCGTCGAGAAATACCTCGAAGATTCGGCGGTTGTGCGAGACATTGACAAGGAACGAAAAGACCGCATTATCGGCCGCCGCTCGCTTTTCATCATCACCATCATAAACCTTGACGCGCGAGAGGTAGACGCCAAGAATGACGAGCACCACGATGAAAAACCCAATGAGAGCAAAGCTTTTGACCGCCTCGATCCGTCCGACAAACACGGCCAGAGATCCCGAAGCCAAGGCAAATGCGTAGAGCATCAGCACTGCGTTTCGCTCGCTCAGACCAAGAGCGACCAGACGGTGCGATGTATGGTCGCGGCCGCCCTGCGATGCCTTGCGGCCCCAGAGCTTTCTGAGAACCGTGACAAATGTTGTGTCGAATATCGGCACGAACAGCACCAGCACCGGCACGGCAAGAATGGCGACGATGCCACGCGAACGGCCGCCTACCTGATTGAGCAGCACTGACCCGGACAGCAGGAATCCGATGAACATTGACCCGCAATCGCCCATAAAAACAGATGCGGGATTGAAATTAAAGACGAGAAAACCGAGCAATGCACCGATCAGTGCGCTCACGAGCAGCAGTTCGCCGGTGAGGCCATTTGCCGCGAAACTTAGAGCCAACGAGAATGCCGCAATGGCCGCGATGCCGGTCGCAAGGCCATCCATATTGTCGAGCAGATTGATCGCATTCGTAATGCCGACGACCCAGAAGACAGTCAGCCAAATATCGACGATCTCGTAGCCGGTCAGCGGCAGTTTAAGGCCCGCTAGGATGAGCACGCCGGCGCCGATAAGCTGGCCGATGAGCTTCTGATAGGGCCGTATGTTGAACACGTCGTCGAGGAGGCCGACCAGAAAGAGAAAGGCGCTGCCTCCGATGACTGCCAGCGATTCGCGCGTCGGCGTGGCCAGGACCAGATAGACCCCCGTAGTTGCGACAAAGATACCTATGCCGCCGAGCATCGCCGTCGGCCGTTTATGCCAGCGATCGCTCTTTGGCCTGGCAACATAACCGTATCGCCGTGCAAATGAACGCACGCCAAGCGTCAACACTGCCGACAGCAGCGCGGCAATTGCACCGGTAAATATCGGGTTTGTGGCAAGCCCGTTCATATCGCGAGGCCGCTAGATGATGACCTTGCGATTATCGCAAATAAACACGGCTCTTGTCTGCGCTCGGGCGAAAATGCGCTTATGCTATTGCTGAACAGGGCAGGAACGTCATATGAACATATGCGAAGCGATCGCCTTGGCCGGCAAGGTTTTGGACGATGCGGGCGTAGCCGAAGGGCGGCGTGAGGCTGCTACCCTGCTGGCATTCGCACTTGGTTGCGATAGGGCTTATCTGTTTGCGCATCCGGAACAAACTGTCATAGGCGATCAAGCTAAGGCCTTTCGCGAAGCGATCGGGCGTCGGGCGTCGCACGAGCCTCTGCAATACATTACCGGCCGGCAAGAGTTTTGGCGATCGGAGTTTCTTGTCACGCCTGCCGTACTGATACCGCGGCCGGAGACCGAGATCCTCGTTGAGGAAGCCGTGCGTTTGCTGGCGACGGCCGAGCATCCGCGATTTTGTGAGGTCGGTACGGGCTCGGGGTGCATTGCGGTCTCGATCTTACATTCCGTGCCGCAAGCGACGGCGATAGCTACCGACATATCGGCCGCCGCGCTCGATGTCGCATCAGAGAATGCGCGCCGACACGGCGTTTCAGAGCGGGTCGAATTTCATGAGGCAGACACGCTGGACGGTGTCGAGGGCATGTTTGACCTTGTAGTCTCAAATCCGCCGTATGTTCCTGATGACGCGATCGCGGGGCTGCAGGCCGAGGTCCGCGATTTTGAGCCACTTGTTGCGTTGTCGGGCGGCGAGGATGGGCTTGACATGATCATCAAGGTGATCAACGTGTGTCCGCGGCTGCTCACCTCCGGCGGCGGCGTGCTGATGGAGATCGGTTTTGACCAATCGGAGCGGGTCGGCCGCCTGCTGCCGAGCAAGATCTGGAAAGACATCGAATTTCTGCCCGACCTTCAGGGCATTCCGCGCATCTTAAGAGCAACGCTCATGTAGGTCGGGAATTGCTTGCTTTCTTGCATCGAGTAGGTTTACTATTAGGCGTATATTTGCAGCAGCAGGTTTGATATCGTTCTTCCGGAGCAAAAATAGGGCCGAGACGGGGCTCGGACTTGCGTGACATTATCCGAGGCGGCCCGCGGGTGATTGGAGGTTAGAGTATGATAAACGGCTTGGTAGCGGTGGTTTCACTGATCGCCGCAGGCTTTTGTTTTTACAAGTTTCAGACGACGCCGGATGCGAGCACGATCTACATCATTGGCGGCGTTATCTTCGGTCTGCTGACAGTCGTGTTCGGCGTGATGTTCCTCTCGGGCCGCGTCAACAAGTCCGAGGATATCCATATCACCGAATAGCGACGCTTACCTCGGTTCACAGTAGAGCATCCGGCCCTCAGGTCGTGATGCGCTTCCTCTTACTATTGTGGCAGGCGCCGTCTCGCTCAACGTCGCGGGCGTTTCTTGTTATTCACCAAGGACTTCGGTAAGATAAATGTTGAAAAAAATGTAATGATTCACATTGCATTTTTGTGGTTATGCCTAAGATCGCCGACATCCAGGAAACGCCGAACCCTAACGCCGTCAAATTCATTTTGAGAGAGCCGGTGTCGTGGGGCACGTCGCATTCTTTTAAGACGGCCGAGGACGGCGCGGCGGACGCGCTTGCCAAGTCGCTCTTTGACATCAGTGACGTTGTCTCTGTCTTTTATATGGACAAGATGATCACTGTCGAGAAGACCGACGAGGCCGAGTGGGACGAGATACTGCCTGAGATCGCCGTTCCGATCCGTGCAGCAGAAGCGGTCAAACCGTCAAACGGCAATGGCCGCGGCGCAGCGGAGTCTGTCGGCGGTGCGATCGCTGCGGCTGCGAGCGACGACCCAAAGCTGCGTGAGATCGAGGCCCTGCTCGACGAGAGGATCCGGCCCTATCTGGCGGGTGACGGCGGTTGGCTCGAGATCGTCGAATTGGCAGGCGACACGCTTCGCATCCGCTACGAAGGCGCCTGCGGCAGCTGCCCCAGCTCACTCACCGGCACCCTAATGGCCATCGAAAACATGATCCGCGAAGAAATCGATCCTGAACTGACCGTGATCGCAGAATAGTACGACACACCCAAGAAATTCTTGACTTTCCCGCTCCGTATTGCGGATAATTCACAATGACGGCGGTTTGTGCCGACCGCGGTCAATTTCCTGCTGGTTATTTTCTGCCCAGTCCTACTATCCTTAAAGCAATTCGGCATTTTTATCCGATGGAGGAGAAATCTTGTGAATACTGAAGAACTCGAACAAAGTCTCAAGTCCGAATTCGAGAACCATATGAAGACGGCACTTGCCGGTATGAGGCAGGAGGCGTCCGAATTCCAGTCGAGGCTGCAGGGGCAGTTCGACGAGACTTTCAGAGGGTTTGCCGAACGCTTCGAATCGTCGGCAGGGTTGGATGCTGCCTTCAACTCATCGGTTTCCGAGCATCTACGGCTGGCACGCGATGAGGGAGCACGCATTGCCGCGGACGCGATGGCCGAGGCTGAACAAATGGCCGGCAGCGCACCGGGGCCCGTCGAGCCGCCCCGTTACGATGCCATTCTTGGTGCGGTCAACGACATCAGCTCACAAGATTCTCAGTCGGCAATCCTAAGATCACTGGTCCAGCAGTCGGAACAATTTGCCGGCCGCGGGGCTTTTTTCATTATAAAGAACGGCCATCTTGTCGGGTGGAAGGTATTTGGCGCCGATGCTGCGGCCGAAGATGCGATTCGTGAGGTCCATTTTCCGGCGTCGGCCGACACTATCCTTGGCGACGCAGTCAATACTTCGCAGACCGCGACGGGCGGACATGCCGGCGACGGTGCCTTTTTGGACCCATTGAATTTCGGCCATCCTGACGGAATGCTTGCCATTCCGCTCGTGGTTCGCGGACGTACCGTAGCTGCCTTATATGCGGACGGCGGCGGAACAAATCGCGAGGCTCTCGAAACATTGGTCCGTGTTGCCGGCCTGACCGTCGAGCTTCGGGCCGCCGGGCATCCGGTATCGGAAGAGGAGGCCGTGCCGGCAGCCTTTGAAGCCTCGCCAGCGGCCGAACCCGCGTTTGCTCCGGCAGCGGGATCCGTTCCCACAGTTGAGCCGCACTTTGCTGAGACGATCAGCAATATGCCGACGGTAGCGATCGAGGCGGAGCCTGAGCGGCCGTCCGCTGATTTTTCGTTTGCGAGTGGATCTATACCATTCGAGGACGCCCAAGCTCCGGCTGCGACGGTCGAGGCATTTGACCCGCCGCCGTTAGGCTCGACGCCTGAGTATCAGGCTCAGCCGGAGCCGGAAGTCGCATCTACGGCTGGCTCGATGGTCTTTGAATCGGGCGGTTCGATCGAACCGGCTGTTCCGGCAGCGTCACCCTTTGAGGTTCCTGTTGCTGAGTTTCAGGCAGCGCCGGTAGCGGCAGAGACCGCCTACGAGACCGCAATAGAACCGGTTGCGGTCGTTGACGCTCCGCCGGTCGCGGGCTCGCGGCTGAGCGACCGTCCGGTCGACCTGCCGATCGATGTGCCCGAGTCAGAACGTCGGATTCACAATGATGCACGACGTTTTGCCCGACTTCTAGTATCTGAGATCAAGCTCTACAACGAGAAAAAGGTCCTCGAGGGCCGGCAGGCACATGACCTGTATGATCGGCTGCGCGAGGCGATCGACCGCTCGCGTGAGATGTATGACAAGCGCGTTCAGCCTCCCGTTGCGGCAAAATTCGACTACTTTCACTACGAATTGGTCAACTCACTCGCCGACGGCAATGCCGAGCGTCTGGGCGGTGGTTATCCAGGGGCGAGTGTGTAGGACAATTTGGCCGCGAATCACGCGGATAAACGCGGATAGCCAATAGAAAGGATATGGGCCGGAGAATGATCTCCAGCCCATTTTTTCTTTCCTGATCCGCGTTTATCCGCGTGATCCGCGGCCAAATAATTCCTATTCTGATGTTTCGCGTTCGGACGGGAAGACGGGCCGCGTGGCGTCGGGCTTGTCGGGCGACGTGTGGCGGTGCGTGATCTTCCATTCTTTCCCGATGAGCTTAAAGACCAGCGTCATCCGCCCAGATGCACTCTCGCTCGTGCCATCGTTATCCTGTGTTTGCTTCCATTTGCAGGTGAGTACGGCGGCGCTCTTGCCGAGCATCTCGACGCGGAGGCCGGTGATTTCAAGCGTCACATTCGAGATGTGCTCGTAGGCTGAGGTGACGTTCGCATTGACGTTGTCCCAGCCATTTGTTGCCGTGCCGTTGTTGTTATAGATCAGCAGCCGATTACTCTTCTGATAAGCAGACATCACCTGTTCGGCGTCCACATTCTTGATGCCGTCAACCAGCCGGTCAAACGCCTCGCGCACGCCGCGTGTCGGATCAGGCCTACCGGCGGCGGCCTTTTGCGCGGATGCGTCGAACGCAAGGGCGAGAATAATTGCTGCGATAAAGGAAAGTGATCTCATATACTGCTCCCTGTCTCAATTACCAATCTATCAAATCGGCCGCAAATGTTGCACTATTTCGTGTCGGCAATGCGTCTTGGATGCACTATTTAGTAAGCGCGAGGGCCGCCTTCACGGGTTAACACGCCTAATTTTAGGGCAGCCGCCATTTGAGGATATTGAGGAACGCAAATTGCGGTAAATATCGGCAAATGATGGGATCGTGTGCCTTGCAGCTACAATTTCGACCGGCGAACGATACCAGAACGGAGGCTTTATGCGTTTGTCCCTCGGAATATTCTCTTTGGCTCTGATCGCCGCGTTTTACACGGCCACGGGCCTTTCAACTTTTGCAGCATCAACGGCCCAGACCATCAACCTGCCATCGGACGGCAGCTTCGTTCTGGGCGATGATCGGGCGCCGGATGTAACGGCTCGGGTCGCCCGTATCAGTTTCCTGGATGGCTCGGCAAAAGTGCGGCATTCGGGGACGGAAGAATGGGAGACGGTAGTGCTCAATCTGCCTGTCGTCGAGGGCGATGAGATCGTCACCGATGCCGACTCGCGGATCGAGATACAGTTCGACCGCTTCAAGCACCTGCGGCTTGCTCAAGATTCATATCTCAAGGTCGTTGGCCTCAAGGACGAGGGCATCGCCCTCAGTCTGCCGCTCGGGTCGCTGAGCGTGCGGATAACCGAGTTTGACAAGGATCGGGCATTCTTTGAGATCGATGCTCCAAAGACGACCATTGCTGTACTGGACGAAGGCACATACCGCATCGATTCGGGCAGGTTCGGCGATACCGAGGTCCGCGTCGCAGCAACCAACGGCGGCTCAGCCCGCGTGTATTCTGACAATGCCGGCTTTGTGCTCAAGGACGGCCGACGCGCGAGCGTCTATACGGACGGTGTGAACGCAGGCGAATGGGAGACGGCAGATGCGTCACGATCGTTCGACGAGTTTGATTCGTGGGCGGAGGAGCGTGATGGCGTCATTGCAAAACGCATCGACGCTGCCGATTACGACAAGTATTACGACAGCGACATCTACGGAGCTGAAGACCTCAATGATTACGGTGACTGGACCTATACGCAAAATTACGGCTATGTCTGGCGGCCATATCAAACGTCGCTAAGCCGCTGGGCTGATTGGTCGCCGTATCGCTACGGCCACTGGCGTTGGATACCGCCGTATGGCTGGACGTGGATCAACGATGAGTCATGGGGCTGGGCGACGTATCATCACGGCCGCTGGTTCTTTGACGCCGGCTCTTGGTACTGGTCACCATACGGTTATTACAGGCCGGCGCGTAGCTGGTGGTATCCGGCATTGGTCGTGATCAATGTTTTCAACAACAACGTCTGCTGGTATCCGCTGCCGTATTACTACACGTATTACAATTACAATTGCGGTTGGCGCCGACGCTGCGGAGGCGGCCATAACAACGGGCCGAACAATAATCCGCCGAATTACAACACGGGCGGCATCAAGCAGATACATCCTATTCAGGGAACAGGCGGCATCAAACAGATCCCGCCAAAGACCGTGCACATTCCGCCGTCGAGCGTGGTTGCGATGTCGATGGATGACCTCGGCGGGACAAAGGGTATCAAGCGAGCGCCGCTCTCGATCGCTAACAGCTTTATCGATAGGTCGCCAGGCGAGATCCAGCCGCCGACGCTGCCCACCTATTCGCCGGTCAAGGTGTCGCCAAGCATTGCGGTCAAGTCGCCGAAGATCGTCACATCAATGCCGGTCACGGTCAGGACGGGGGCGGGCCCGAGAAAGACGGATGTGCCTATGGACAATGAACTGCGTAACACCAAGATATTCAATGGACGTCAGCCGACGATGACCGACGGCGGCGGTATGAGCGGTACCGGCGGGACGAAGCCGATGTTCACGGGCCCGCAGCCGCCAAGGCAGACGGGTGCGATCATTCGACAGCCAAGTGTGAAGCAGAGTACCGCCAGCGATCCACCGGTGAAGCACTCACCGATCTACTCGCCGCCGATCAAACAGCCGCCCGTCAAGCAGTATCCGACCCGTCAGCCCAACACGCAGGCCGATGAACCGGTTCGGCAGCCGACGTATTCTCAACCGGTGAGGCAGCCGATCATCCGGAGCGATCCGCCGCCTGTCAAGCAACCGCCCTGGGGCACGCCGGTCGTGCGAGACCCGCCCCCGGTGAAGCAGTCGCCACCGAAAAGCCCGCCGGTAAAGCAAGCGCCAACGATCAATCGAAAAACCGCATAGGAAGGCTAGGTGTAAGGACCTTACTTCTGTAAGAAAACAGACGGATCGGCAGCCGACGGATCGCCAACAAAGGCGAATCGGATGTTGCCGATATACTTTTGGGCGACCGAGGTGACGCCCTCCGCCGTGACGTTGCGGATACCTTCGAGAAGGTCGAATGATCTGCGCCAGCCGCCGCCAATGAGCTCGTATCGAGCGAGTGTCGCCGCCTGGGCGGCGTTCGTTTCCTGCTCAAGATAATGGCTTGTCAGATAAAAACCGGCAATGCCTTCAAGTTCGGTCTCGGATATCGGTTCGGTCTTGAGTCGTGCGATCTCGCCGAGCATTACACGGATGGCCTGATTGGCATCGACCGCTGTGACATAGATGCCGGCGATGTTCGCGCCCTGTTCGCGCAGGAAAGCGTCCGGTGCGTAGGAGAGCGAGCGGCGATTGCGGACCTCTTCAAAAACGCGACTCTTGAGTATCTCGGTAGCCACGGTCATCGCAAACATATCGGTTGACGAGATCGGCGGGGCCGCGAAGACGCCTTGAATGTAGTTCGTCGGAATGTTTCGCCTGACGGTGTCGAGCGTCGGCTTTGAAAAATCGAGTGGCGGGAATTTGGCCTCGCGATAGTTGCCCCTGGGCAGCTTGCCGAATGAGGCGGTGACGAGCGAGCGAACCTTTGCAGCATCGAGATCACCGACGACGACGAGTAGCAGCCGTGACGTCTGCATCACCTCGCGGTGCCGGCGTTTCAGGTCATCGATCGAGAATGAGGAGATATTGGCGACCGTTCCCGAAGGGTCGGTTGCGTAAGGGTGCCCCGCGTAGAGTGTCCGCTCGGTAAGATTCTGAAGGGCCGCATCAGGATCGAGTTCCGCGTTTCTGAGCGAGGTGACGATGAGCTGGCGGTTGCGCTCGACGTCGTCCGGGCCGAAAGCCGGCGCGAGCATCACGCCAGTGAAGATCGACCACACACGATCGAAACTCTGCCGCGTCGATGCCAGGGCAACGACACTGAAATCGCGTGTGACACCGGCCGAGATCGAGCTTCCTGTGCGGGCGATCTCCCGTCGAACCGTTTGCCGCGGGAATTGCCGCCCGGCCTCGATCGCTGAATTGAGCATCAGATTGTCGATACCGGCGGTTTTGTCATCGATGGTAGCCGAGCCTCCGCGGATAAACAGCCCGGCAGCAACGGTCGGGGCCGCCGCGCGGCGTTTGACGATGACTTTCAGGCCATTGACATCAAACTCCGTAACGAGTGCCGACTGCTTTGCGGTATGATCGGACGCTTGCCCGAAACAGGCCCCGCCGAATAGCAACAGGGCGACAGCGATCTGTCGGATCTTGGTCGTTCTAAGATGGTTCATTTTCAAGTCTATTTGGCTGTGCCGATAAGGTCCTGCTCGTTCAGGTTTGCTTGGGCCTTGACCGCGGGCGGCACCAATGCGATGCCGATGTGCGGCTTGTCGAGAATGTAGTTCCGCACGTATCGGTCGATGTCGGAACGGGTAACGGCGTTGAGGTTCTTCTGATAACCGCGGAAATATTCAACGCCTGTCGTCGACCACCAGAAACCGAGCGTATGTGCGTATTCGCTGAGCTTTTCGCGGTCAAACAGGTCGCTCGAAGCGAGGATAGTCTTTGACGCGTCAAGTTCGGCATCCGAATAATAGCTCGGTGACGAGAACTGCGCGATCTCGGCATATACGGCCTTTAGCGCCGCCTTTGCCTTGTCGGGTGTCGTCTGGATGACGATACTGATCGGGCCGACATTTCGCTGCGTGTAGTAGTTCACGCCCACGCCCAGTACCAGCCCTGAATCGACCAGGTTTCGCTGAAACCGCGAATCGGGCTGGCCCAAGATGTATGAAAAAACGTCTGCTGCGTAAGTAGCTGCATTGTCCTTGCCTATCGATGGCCCGTGCCACCCGAGCATCATCAGGACCACATCATCGCCGCCCTCGGCATCAGTTCGCTGGTCGATGATCAGTCCCTCGCTGCGCGGCAGTGGTGGATGCTCGACCAGGGGAAACTCCTTAAAAGGATCAACGGCTCGGCGTTCCCATGAGCCGAACACTTTTTCCGCCATCGCAAATACCTGTTCGGGCTTTGCGTCGCCGGTCACTATAAGGGCTGAATTGTTCGGCACGTAATAACGCGATTGGATGAGCCGCATCTTGGCGGTCGTGGCCGAGGCTACGGTCTCACGCGTGCCGCCCGGCCGTTTTCGCGAGGGATACTTGTAGAAGAGCTTGTCCTGAAATGCGCTGTTGAGATCAGAGAAGGGATTCGCCTCATTCCGGTCGATCTCACCGAGTACGACGAGCTTTTCGCGTTCAAACTCAGCCTCGTCAAAGACCGGAAAGCGTGCAGAATCATTGATATATCGGAATGCCTCTTCGAGATACGAGCTCGTCGTTCGGACGAAATAATTGACGACCTCCTCTCGCGTCGAACCGTTGTAAGCAATGCCGAGCTCATAAAAGCGGTTGAGATAATCGATATCACCTATCTTGCGCCGCATCGTCATTACATCGCCGCACCGAGGGCCGGACATCCCGCGCTCGCACTGGGCGAGCACGAGGGCCTCGTTCGTGCGAAAGAACATATGCTCGTAGAGGTGCGAGAGGCCGTTGAGTTCGGGCGGCTCGGTGAACGAGCCGTTCCTCACATCTAACTCGACAGTGATAAGCGGCAGGCTCGGGTCGGGCAGCACAATGATCTCGAGGCCGTTGGCCAAGGTCTTTGTAACGATCGGAACCTCGGCGGCAAGCTGCTGTGTCGTATTGACAGCCGGCTTTACGGGTTTCGGCCTTGCCTTTTGAGCAAAGACGGCATTTGCCAACACGGCGGCGATCAGGACGGCACTAAGAAAAATTCTTCTCATAAAGCGCGAAATTTGTTATCAGGGCCACAATCCAATAATCTAGCACAAGAGGAGCAACCACATTATGGAACGCGACAATATGATGCACGGCGCCCGTGCGGCGTTGAACCGAGATATGGACACACGGGTATGGGCCGAGAATTATCTAAAAGAAAAAACTCGCGGTGAGAACACGCAAATGTCAGACGAAGAGTTTGAGACCTACTGGAAATACCACAAACCGGAAATAGTGCACGCTGGCGCCGCAGTAGCGATGCAAGCCTTCCGAGAACGTCAGAAATAGAAAGGCGAGATTTTTATCTCGCCTTTCTGCACGTACCTACGAAACCCTAAACTCCTGGCATCGCCTTCTTTAGTGGTTTTAATATCAAGAAGAGAACCACCGCCATGAACAGAGCCATGCAGGCGAGGACGAGGAAGAAGCTCGACTGGAGCCAGATGTCCCAAAAGACACCGATCTGCGTGAGCTTGTTACCGATGGCGGTCGCGACGAACCAGCCGCCCATGAGCAGCCCGCGTTTGCTGATCGGCGCGACCTTTGACACGAGCGAGAGGCCCATCGGCGACAACATCAGCTCGCCGAGCGTTACGATCATGTAGGCGAAAATGAGCCAGAAGGGCGAGACACGGAAGAGGTAGGCGTTCTGCAGGATCGCGGCCTTGTTGGCGTCGCCTGCTCCGGGTGATGCGGCGTTGACTGCGGTGATAAGTTGTTGCTCACCGGATGTCGTGACCTTTGTTGCTTCGTCGGTCTTTGTGGCGAACTTAACACCGAATATCGAGTGCTTTCCGTCATCTGCCTTTGCATTCTGGATCTTGTCGAGGACGTCTTTGGCTACTCCGGCATTGCTAAGGTTGGTGAGAACTCGCTCGTTGATACGAAATTCACCCTTTGCGAGCATGTCGGCAGTCTTTGTCATGCTCTCGCCGATCGTCGCGCCGTACCAGAGGACAAGGAACGAGAGGCCCGTGAGCGTCATGCCAAAAGCCATTTTTGTCGGCGTCGAAGGCTCTTTGTCGCGACGGTCGAGGAAGCCCCAGAAGGCGACAAGCGGGAACGTAAGGATCAAGATCCATATCGCGTTGATCGAGTTCGAGATCGTGCCGGTCACCTGCCATTCGGTGTTGTCGTCGGCGAAATACGTCAGGGTAGAGCCGTTTTGGTGAAAGACCATCCAAAAGACGATGACGATCAAGAACACAACGATTAATGCCATAATGCGTTTGCCTTCAGGCACCGCTGCCATGGCCCGAGCGGCCTCGTTCTGACTGCTCGCATCGCTTGGCGGGGCGTCGACAGCCGTTGCGGCAGCATCGGCTTGCTCCTCCGCAGCCGCTTGTGCTTTTCGGTCGGCGGCGATAACGAGGCTTTTCCACTTCCACAGCACAAACACCGAAATGACCATTCCAAAAGCGGCGACGGCGAACGCGGCGTGAAAACCGAAATAATGTTTGACGATCTCCATCACGATCGGTGCCAGCGCGGCGCCGACGTTGATGCCCATGTAAAAGATGTTGTAGGCGCGATCCTTGAGGTGCGAGCCTTCGGGATAGAGATTGCCGACCATCGTCGAGACGTTCGGTTTGAAGAATCCGTTACCGATGACGAGGAACGTGAGGGCGAGATACACGGCCCAGATCGCCGGTATCGAGAGCGTCGCGTGACCGGCCATAAAGAAGAATCCACCGATCATTACCGCCTTGCGATATCCAGTAAACCTGTCCGCGATAAATCCGCCAACGAGCGGGCTCAGGTAAACGAACATCAGATATGTGGAATACAGCCACGTTGCCTCGGCTGCCGTCCAGCCAAAGCCTTCGTTCGGATCGCGCAGGTAGAGTGTAAACAGGGCCAACATCGAGTAGAACGAGAACCGTTCCCACATTTCGGTGGCAAAAAGTACCGCGAGTCCTTTAGGGTGTCGTTCCTGCACGTGTGGAACACCGCCGTTGATCGTATCTGCGTTTGCACTCATCGATTCGATTTCCTCTGATTTGAATTTACGGAAGAGTTAGGCAAATATAACAAATAATGTGTCTTACGAAAAGAAGTCTTTTGCGTAAACGAGCGCTTGGCGTCAGCCTAGCCCTCGTCTGTTTGATGTATATTTCCGTCTCGGCGTCGGCCCAAACGTCGAGAAACAGTGTGTCGGCCGCTGAGGTCAACGGGACGTACAAGATGAACTTTCGCGGAAAGTACAGCAAGATGTCGAACGAGATCAAGATTCTCGCACTTGGCAACAACAAGCTGCGTGTTGCGTTCGACCTGATCTATCCGTACACGCTCAGGAACGGCGAGATATCGGTGAATATGGGCGGCCTCGATACAACGGGAACAATAGTCGGCGACATCGCAAACATATACCCCCAAGGCCTGCAGCAATGTGAGATCACGATCAAATTCGTGAGGCCGGGAACTATCAAAGTGACGCAGGACGGCACAGACGCCGACTGCGGCTTTGGCCATAACGTGTTTGCCTCGGGCACCTACCGCAAGGTCAGCGGCCGAAAACCAACCTTCGAACATATCGATTAGCCGCCAAGGTCTCGCTGCATGGGCGAGTTGATCATGAGGCGTGAGACAGGCAGAGGAGGTATTGCTTGTCAAGATTCCTCGCACTTCTCTATACTTGAGTGTGGATGGTGAAGTTGTTTTGAAAACTGAACTCCAGCGTGAAAGCGTGTCGGCCGAAGGGTTTCGGTTCGCGTTGGTCGTGAGTCGCTGGAATCGCGAGTTTACATCACGGCTCGAGGGTGGTGCGAACGAAGCACTTACAGAACTGAATGTCGGCACCACTGCGGTCGAGACCTTTTATGTACCTGGTGCATTTGAGTTGCCGGTGGCGTGTCTTAAAGCCGCACGGACGGGGCGTTTTGACGCGATCATTGCCCTAGGCGTGGTCATTCGCGGCGACACACCGCATTTCGAATATGTCGCAGGCCAAACGGCGTCGGGCATATTGCAGGCGTCGTTGGATTCGGGCATTCCGGTGATGTTCGGCGTGATAACGGCGGATACCGTCGAGCAGGTCGTGGCTCGGACCGGCGAAAAGGCCGACAACAAGGGCTACGAGGCCGCCGTCTCCGCAGTGGAGATGGTCAGCCTATTTCGCTCGATGGAAGAGGACGGTCGGCAAGCAAGGGGTTTTTCGCATGTCGTTTGAAAAGCAGGAGAAAACGGGCAGTAACCGGCACAAGGCCCGCGAATGTGCCCTGCAGATGCTTTTTTCGGTCGATCTGGTCCACGACGATCGCGTTACACTCACAAAAAATTACTGGGCCGAACTCGGTGAAGAGGCAGTTGACGATAAGACCCGCGAGTTTGCCGATTCGCTAGTCAGCGGAACGCTGGATAATCTCCAGGCCATCGACGACCGCATCCGCACGCGTGCCGAACATTGGCGGATCGAGCGAATGGCGATCGTTGACCGGAACGTCCTGCGGCTGGCAGTTTACGAGTTTCTGTACTCGGACACGCCGAACACCGTCGCGATTAATGAGGCTCTCGAGATCGCCCGGCGATTCTCCAACTTCGAAGCAACTCAATTCATCAATGGCATCCTCGACGCCATCCGCCACGACATCGACGGAACCGATGGCAAAGATGCACCGAAGGCCGATGCCGCAGCCGGTGAGCAATAATCTTCTTATTTGTGAAATTCGTGCTAATTTGTGGCTAGTTCTGGTTCTTTTGCTTGCGCTGGCGGTCACGGCCTCATCGCAGGAACCGCCGACAAAGATCCGTGGCTATAAGGTACACACGCCGGGCACCAGCGCGTCGAATGATCAGACCGCCAGTCCCGGCGCCATTGTCCGTCTGGACAAGCCTAAGCTATCACTCGACGGCCTGTTGAGCGTCGGCATCGAGGCCGACGGCGAGGTTACAAGCCTCGAACAAAGCGGCAAGGTCGAGTTCCTGACCTTTGACGACATTCGCGTGAACGGAATCACCGTCGAGATCGACGAATACCGGCATAAGTTCAAATTCAAGAAAGGCGAGCCGGCAGCGTTACCGGCACCCCTGCGCGGCCGCATCAGCCTCATGGGTGCTGCGCGTACCGCATGGCGCGAGTTGACGGATTCTCCGGACAAATGGCGTATCACCGGGACCGTTCTCGTCTTCGGGAAGTTCAAACGATACGGAATCTCGTTCAAACGCGTCGTACCGGTAAGGCTCGACCTCACGATTACCAACCCGCTGCGGTGATCACGGCTCTGCGGCCCGCTTTGTTATATTATCTACGTGATGGCCGTTTACGATGAAATGACCGAATCTCAGCAGTTTGCTGCTCGTGTGATCGCCGACCATGCCCGAGCGACGGCGTTCGCTATTGCTGACGGCATCCTGCCGGGCAACGAAGGTCGTAATTATGTGCTGCGCAAGATAATGCGCCGTGCGATTTACCACGGTCGCGAGCACCTAGGGCTGGCCGAGCCGTTCTTTTATAAGGTCTGTGACCTTGTCGTCGAGCAAATGCACGGCGCGTTTCCCGAACTCGACACGCAGCGTGATTTTATCGGCAAGATGGTGCGGCTCGAAGAGGACCGCTTCGGCAACACCGTCACCGTCGGCCTCGGCAAGCTCAACGAGCTTGGTATATCATCCTCGACTCCTACTGACGACGACCTATTCGTATCGCTCGGTAAACTGTACGACACATTCGGCACGCCGCGCGACCTGATACGCGTTTATCTCGACGAAAAGGGTCTGGCGTTCGCGGAAGAAGACTTTAATGAGCGTTTCGATAATGCTCTGCAAGCCTTGCAGCAGCAATCAGGCATCGGCAAGACCGAGCGAAAGTCTGCGGTGTCACCGGTCTATGCCGAGGTGTTGGAAAACGTCGGTGCGAATACGTTTCACGGCTACGACTCCACGCATCTGGACGAGGCAAGCGTCGTGGCGATCCTCGATGGCGACAAGCAAGTTGCGTCGCTGGCTGAGGGACAGCAAGGCGGCATTGTGCTCGACAACACTCCGTTCTATGCCGAATCGGGCGGTCAAGTTGGTGATGTCGGTGTTATCAGAACCGGGAGCGGTAGCGACCGGATCTCTTCACCGTCACCTAACAAAGCGGCAAAGAATCCGGTCGCTACCGCTCCCGGTTCTGAGTCGCGTGCAAGCGTTTCGGATACATACTCCCCAGTGGCCGGACTCATTATTCACAAGGTCACGATCGACAAAGGTTCGCTCGCGGTCGGTGACACCGTTGCGGCGGCGGTCGACGTCGAAAAGCGCGACGCCACGCGGCGGAATCATACGGCGACACATCTGGTGCATGCGGCGTTGAAAGAAGTTCTGGGGACGCACGTAAAGCAGGCAGGTTCGGTCGTTGCGCCGACGTATCTGCGTTTCGACTTTACGCATTACCAGCCGATGACCGACGCAGAGATCGCCGAGGTTGAGGATCTTGTGAATCGCTATATCCTGCAGAATGAACAGGTTACGACCGACATGATGGCGCTCGAAGACGCTATGCGTTCCGGTGCGGTCGCGATGTTTGGTGAGAAATACGGCGGCGAGGTGCGTGTACTGTCGGTTGGCGACGGGCAGTTCTCAAAAGAGCTTTGCGGCGGCACGCACGTGCGTGCGACGGGCGATATCGGTTCGTTCAAGATCACGTCGGACGAGGCCATCGCATCGGGCGTTAGGCGAATTCGTGCGATCACGGGCTTGGACGCATTTGAGCGTTTCCGCGAGGACGAGGTCCTGATCGCTCGTTCGCTCGCGGCGTTAAAGACGCAACGCGACAATCTGCCCGACGCCATCGCTCGTTTGCAGGATGAGCTAAAGCGCACTCGCCGCGAGATGGACGATCTAAAGCTAAAGATCGCGACTGGCTCCATCGGTATCGGTGCGTTGGCCGAGGGCGACGAGGCCCGTGACATCAACGGTGTCAAGGTCATCGGAAAAGTCGTCGAAGGCCTCGACGCAAACGGCACCCGGCAACTGTCTGACACTCTGCTTGCGCGACTCAAATCGGGCGTCGTCGTCCTGGGACGCACCGACGAAGGCAAGGTCGGCATCATCGTCCGCGTTTCAGACGACTTGACGACCAAACTGAAAGCGGGCGACATCATCCGCGAGATCGCCCCAATTGTTGGCGGCAAGGGCGGCGGCAAACCCGACATGGCCGAAGGCGGCGGAACGGAGCCAGAAAAGCTTTCGGAAGCAATCGACGCGAGTTACCGCGTGATCGACGGATTATTGAACAAGTGATCTCGATGAAAGAGGAAGACCTGCCAGACCTTATTCGTTGGAAACGCGGTTTTGAGCGCGGCGCCGCAAAACTGGAAGAGATCCGCCGCAAAGAGATACGAGCTTCCGATGCAGTTACGGCGATTCCTCGTTTTGACGGTCTTTTCGAGATGGCGATAAGAAACCCGTTTCCGAAAAAGACTCACCATTTATCCAAGGCGGCTAGAGTTTTTCTGGGAATTGATAAATGACCGAACTTGTAAACGAAGCCGCAAAGCTACAAGCTTTTCTTGAGGAAGAAGGCTTCGCGTTCTTCTTTATCGGCGGCTTGGTAGTTCAGGTTTGGGGCAGGAATCGATTGACAGATGATATCGATCTGACCGTTTTCACGAATCTCCAAAATGAACCAGAGTTTATCTCAAAATTGCTTTCCAAATTTGATCCGAAATTCAGCGATGCCGATCAGTTTGCCCTCACCAATCGGGTTTTGCCTATGTATACAAAAGGGGGCATTGGCATCGATTTGACGCTCGGCGGTCTAAGCGATCTCAGCGAACCGCTGCGGCGTTCAAGTTATCAGAAATTTACTGATGAAATAAGCCTGAAAGTTTGTTCGGCCGAGGATCTCATCATGTTTAAGACATTTGCGGCTCGCCCGCAAGATTGGATCGATATAGAAACGGTCATCATCAAACAGAATGATCTGGATTGGGAATACATTGATTCGAGTATCGCAATGGTCCAGGCTTACGACCACATGGACGAAAAACTAGAGCGGCTTCACAAACTCAAGGCCGAGTTTTACCGAACGTAACTGACAATGAGCGCTGTTTTGCCAAAACAAAGAGACGAGATCATTTCCCAGAACCCCGCGACGGGTGAGGAGATCGGACGTGTTTTCGTAACCTCGGCCGACGCGGTCAAGGCGGCTGTCGAGCGTTCTCGCATCGCATTTCAAAGCTGGAGGACGACTTCATTCGAAGAAAGAAAGCGTCTCGTTATGGCGGCTCGTGAGGTGATCCTTGCCGAGATCGACGATATCGCGAAACTCATTTCAGAGGAGTCCGGCAAGCCCGTCGCTGAGGCGTTGTCGATGGAGATCGCACCCGTGCTCGACTTGATGCGGTGGGTGGCGCGCGGAGCTGAGAAGATGCTGAGGTCGAGAAAGATCGGTATTGGACTTTACAGCCTGCTCGGGCGTTCGTCGCAAATCGTCTATCATCCTGTCGGCGTGGTCGGCATCATCCCGGCGTGGAATTACCCATTCTCGATCCCGCTGGGCGAGGCGGCGATGGCGTTGATGGCCGGCAACACGGTCGTGATCAAACCGTCCGAACTGACGCCATTCATCGGGCTCAAGATCGGCGAGATATTCGAGAAGGCAGGCTACCCGGCTGACGCTGTTCAGATCGTCACCGGTGACGGTTCGACCGGCGCCGCATTGGTCGAATCGGCGCCGGACAAGATAATGTTCACCGGCTCGGTCGCGACGGGGAAGAAAATTCTCGCCACCGCCGCCCCGAACATGACCTCGGTGGTGCTCGAACTCGGCGGCAAGGATCCGATGATCGTCTTTGACGATGCAAACCTCGACCTGGCGGCTCAAGCTGCCGTTTGGGGTGCATTCTGCAATGCCGGCCAGTCGTGTTCGTCTGTCGAACGGCTGTACATCCACGAATCGGTCGCGGACGAACTGACCGGCAAGATCGTCGGCCTGACAAGGCGATTGAAGGTCGGCAAGGGCGACGATCCGACCGTTTCTGTTGCGGCGATGTCGTCTGAGCGGCAGATCAAGATCGTCGAGGACCACGTCGAGCAATTTCGCCGCGACAGGGCAAATATAGCAACCGGCGGCCGCCGGAGCGGGGATACTCTTGTCCCCAATGAGCTCGGAGGGCGAACGGACAACGGCGGTGACGGAACGGCCGTTGGAGACAAGAGTGTTTCCGCTCCGCTATTTTACGAGCCTACAGTCATCACTGGCGTCACCAATGACATGAGCGCGATGCAGGAAGAGACCTTCGGCCCGACACTGCCGATAGCGACGTTCAAAACGGAAGAAGAGGCTATCACTCTGGCCAACGACAGCGAATTCGGCCTGACGGCGAGTGTTTGGACGAAGAACCTCGCACGCGGCGAACGCGTCGCCCGACAGGTCGAGGCCGGCTCAGTCTGTATCAATGAGGTCCTTTATACACACGGTATAGGCCAGACGCCGTGGGGCGGATTTAAGAATTCAGGCCGCGGCCGCACTCACGGTAAGTTCGGCCTGTTGGAACTCGTCCAGCCGCAGCACATCCACATGAATAAGTTTGCGATCGTGCCCGACGCATGGTGGATGCCATACTCAAAGGCCGGTGTCGATGCCTTTCGCTCGTTTGCGACAAAGTTTGCCAGCGGTTCGCTGCTTAAGACATCGCAAATGCTGCCACAGCTGCTCAAGAGAATTCAAGAACTTCGTAAACGATGACCTTTCCATCGCCTAGCTTCATTCCATTAGATTTTGTTGAGATCCCTGAAGCTGCTCAAGCTGAACGGGCGGCGAAGTTCTTCAAGCTGCTCAGCCGCCGCCGGACGGTGCGTGAATACGCGACACGGGATGTTCCGCTCAGCCTTATCGAACAAGCCATCGCGACGGCGGGCACCGCGCCGTCGGGGGCGAACATGCAGCCGTGGCGATTTATTGTCGTGCGCGATCCAGTGATCAAGAGGCAGATCCGCGAGGCGGCGGAGAAAGAAGAACATGAGAGCTATCACGGCCGAATGAGCGAGAAATGGCTCCGGCGGCTCGCTGTTTTGGGCACCGACGAGCACAAGCCGTTTCTTGAGCAGGCGCCGTATCTGATCGCGGTCTTTCGCATCAACTCGGTCACCGAAGACGGCGAAACCGAGCCGACATACTATTCACAGGAATCTGTTGGCATAGCCGTCGGAATGCTGCTTGCCGCCTTGCACAACATCGGCCTGGCGACACTCACCCACACGCCAAGCCCGATGAAATTCTTACAGGAGATACTCGGCAGGCCGAAAAATGAAGTTCCTTTCGTTCTGATCCCTGTTGGCTATCCGGCCGATGAGGCTCGGGTTCCCGACATCTCGCGCAAGCCGCTCGCCGATATCATGCAGGTCGTCTAGCCGTCTGGCGGTATATAGCTGCCCCTTGCCGATCATCTTTCATTCGTGGTTGGTCTCATGCCGAGCTAAGCGATCTCGTCGGCCGGATGTATCTCGGCTGCCTCGATCGCGGGCCGGTAGGTCTTGAGCCAGAGAATGTGAATGGACACGCCGACCGCGACCGCGGCCAGCAGCAGTGACACCCAGAGTTTTCCGTCCATCAGCCAGATGCTGAGGCCGATCGATGCCCACAGGATCGTGATCGTGCTGACCTTTTGCCGAAGCGAGATGCCGCGGCCTGATCGGTAATTTGAGATGTAAGAGCCGCAATAGCGGTTCGTCAGCAACCAGTTGTAGAATCGGTCGGAGCTTTTTGAGTAGCAATAGGCCGCCATCAGCAGGAAAACGGTCGTGGGCAGCAGCGGCAGAAACATGCCCAACAGGCCGAGTCCGACACATACCGTGCCAACGAAAATGAGAATGGCCTTTCGGACGTCCATAAGCCGATGGTTAAGTATACAAGGTTTTTATGCGATAGAATAGGAGTCATTATTGGTCGGAGGGACAACGATGCCATGAACGATAAGGTCAGGATATTGGGCATTTCAGGCAGCCTGCGGGCAGCGTCGTATAATACCGGCACCCTTAGGGCGGCCGTTGAATTATGCCCGGATGACGCAGGGATCGAGATCTATTCGATCGACCGTTTGCCGGGATTCAATCAGGATATGGACGAGCCGCCCCCGCAGAATGTAATTGAGTTCAAGGCGAAGATACGCGAGGCGGACGCGATCCTTTTTTCGTCGCCAGAATACAACTACTCGATCCCGGGTGTGTTAAAGAACGCCATCGATTGGGCTTCGCGGCCATACACAGACAACGCTTGGGACGGCAAACCGGCGGCGATCATGGGAGCCTCGATCGGTGGTATCGCCACTGCCCGTATGCAGTATCACCTCAGGCAGGTCATGGTCTTTCTGGATATGCATCCGCTCAACAGGCCCGAGGTCATGATCGGCCACGCGGCCGACAAATTCGACACAGACGGACGCTTAACAGACGAGAAAACACGCGAACACATCCGCAAGATGCTCGTTGCCCTAGTCGGCTGGACACGGCGCCTCAAAGGCTAAATTCCGCGATCACCGGCGCGTGGTCGGACGGTTTTTCCCAGCCGCGGGGCGTTCGGTCGATCCAGCAATCGATGCAGCGTTCGGCCAACGCGGGCGACGCCCAGATGTGGTCGATGCGCAGGCCGCGGTTCTTGGTGAATGACGATTCGCGAAACGTGTCCCACCACGTATATTCGCCGGTTTCGTCATTCATCTGACGAAAAACATCGACAAAGCCCCACTTTTTTAATTGCTGGATCGCCTCGCGTTCCTGCTTGGTAAAATGCATCCGATGCTGCCAGAACCGCGGATCCCAGACGTCGGACTCGTGCGGGGCGACATTGAGATCGCCGCAGAGCATCACCAGATCGCTTGTTGAATAGTGCTTATCAAAGTGCTTTCGCAGCCGTGCTAGCCAGGCGAGTTTGAACGCAAACTTCTCGCTGCCGAGCTTCGTGCCGTGCGGCACATAGGCATTGTAGATGCGAACACCGCCGGCCGTTGCCGCGATCAGCCGCCTCGGTGCATCGGCCGCATCTCGCGGGAAGCCCTTCGCGACCTTCTCAAGCGGCGGCCGTGACAGTATCGCAACGCCGTTATACGATCGCTCGCCAAATACCTCGACATGCTCATAGCCGGCAAGGTTAAACCTCGCCGCCGGAAACCGCACATCAACGATCTTCGTCTCCTGCAGGCAAAGCACGTCGGGCCTCGCTACCTGCGACCATTTCAACACATGCTCGAGCCGCGACGAGATGCCGTTGATGTTCCAGGTGGCGATCTTCAATTGAAATCTGCGATCACCGGCGCATGGTCGCTCGGCAGCGTCAGCTCGCGTGGGCTACGGTCGATAATGCAGGACGTGCAACGTGCCGCGAACGATCCAGATGCCCAGAGGTGGTCGATGCGGAGGCCTTGATTTCGCTGCCACGCTCCGGCGCGATAGTCCCACCAGGAGTATTCCTGCACCTCGCCGTTGACCTTGCGGAACAAATCTTCGAGGCCGAACTGCTTTACGTAGTGCATCGCAGCTCGCTCGGGTCTTGAGAAATGCAGTTTGCCCTCGGCACCAACGGCGTTCCAGTGATCGACGGCCTCCATCGCGACGTTAAAATCGCCGCACAGCAGAACGTCCTTGCTCGCGTCGCAATTTTCGTCAAAATATTGCCGCAGCCGCATCAGCCAGTCGAGCTTGAATTTGAACTTGTCCGAGCCAAGTTCGCTCCCGTTCGGGACGTATGTGTTGATCAGGCGAACGCCGCCGACGGTCGCTGAGAGAAGACGTTTGGGGGCGTCCGGTGCGTCGTCAGGAAAATTCAGTTGAACGTCGCTGATCGGCAGTTTCGACAGTATCGCGACACCGTTATAGGCCTTTTCGCCGGTAAAGACGGCGTCGTAACCGGCGGCTTTCAACTCAACCGCCGGAAAGCCGTCGTCAACCGTCTTCGTCTCCTGAATGCAAACGACGTCCGGCTTGGCGGCAGCCAGCCAATCGACAAGCTGCGGCATTCTGACGTTGATCGAGTTGACATTCCAGGTCGCGATCTTCATGTTCTGAGTTCAAACTTCAGTTTGTATCTTACTTTGCTTGCCGGACAAGCTAAAGCTTGAACACAGAACTGTAGCCGCCTTGACCCTAAAAAAGAGCGCGTGATATCCTCATATCTTTTGAGAACCGGACGGTATTTTGCCCTGTTCTCGCCCTTAAATAGATATGCATCTGCTGGCGTTTGCCGAATCTTCTATTCAGCTATTTCCCGATGGGACGATCTTTGTCCACATCGCGATCCTGCTGGTGATGATCTGGGTATTGAACCGCACGCTGTATCGGCCGATCAACCGGATACTCGAAAGCCGCGAGAAGAGTAAAGGCAGCCACGCAGGCGCGGCCGGAGCGATCATTGCCGACGCCGAACAGAAGGAGTCGCAATATACGAAGGAGTTGCAGGAAGCTCGATCAAAAGGTTACTCAAACATTGCAAAGGAACATAAGAAGGCAGTAGCCGCCCGTGAGCAGAAGTTGGCAGATGCAAAAGCCGAGACGGCCTCTGCGTTTGAGGCTGAAAAGGCAGAGTTGGAAAAGCAAGCTCAGGAAGCCCGCAAGACCATAGGGGCCGAAGCGGAGAAATTTGCCGGGCGCATTGTTGCAGAGATTCTCAAATAGACGATATGCTCGCCACCCTCACAAGCTTATTTTTGCTCTCCGCCGGCTCAGGCGGCGGCGGTGGATTCACCGAATTCTATAATCATTGGTTCAACATTCCCGGATTCGAGGCATGGAAGTTCCTTAACCTGGCGATCTTTATCGCGATCCTTGTATACGTCCTCAAGAAGCCGCTCAGCGAGACATTTAGGGCAACGCGCGAACAGGTGCGTGCTGAACTGATCAAAGCCGAAGAGGAACGTCAGGCGGCACTCTTGCGGTTGAAAGCAGTTGAGACGAACCTGGGCGGACTCGAGGCGGAAAAGGAAACGATCCTAGGGAATGCGAAGGCCGAAGCTGCGGCCGAGAAGAAACGTCTGTCTGAGCAGACTAAGGCCGATATAGAACGGATGCGTCAGCAGATGCAAAGCGAGGTTGCCCGTCTCGCCGGCCAGGCAAAGGCCGCCCTGAGGCGCTTCTCAGCCGAGGAGAGCGTTCGCCTGGCTGAAGAGAAGCTGAGGTCGCAGATCGACGATGCGGCGAACTCAAAGCTCGTGCGCGGCAGCATTAGCGAGATCGGAGGGCTGAATTAGATATGAGCGTTGAGACCATCGCCCGCCGTTATTCGACCGCGCTCGCCGACGTCGTGTTGGCGTCCGGCGGTTCTGAAGAGGTCAGGGCCGAGCTTGCCGCATTTGGCGAGATGATCGCCGGCAACGCCGACCTTGCGAGTGTTTTTGCCAATCCGTCGATCTCACACGTAAGCAAAGAAAAAGTCCTCGGGCAGCTTATCGTCCGCACGAAACCGTCTGCGACGACGGCGAACTTTCTCCGCGTCCTGCTGCAAAACAGCCGCCTGACCGAGCTTGGCGGCATTAACGAAAGATTCGCGGCGGTTCTCGAAGAACGTGGCGGCCTCGTCTCCGCCGAGATCACATCGGCCCGCGCGTTGCCCGCCGACGAGCAGGCCGAGTTTGAGCTGGCCCTGGCGAAATTGACCGGCAAGCAGGTCACAATCAATTACAGCATCGATGCTGACCTCATCGGCGGCACAGTTACGCGGATCGGCTCGACGGTTTACGATTCGTCCGTGCGGACAAAGCTCGACGCGCTCAAGACCGAGCTTATCGGGGCAAAGTAGATAAAGGAACGCTAATTATTAGTTACCAAATTTGTAATTAGATTCGAATAACGAAACATGGAAGCAATAAAAGCAAACGAGATCAACGAGATAATTCGTGCTCAGATTGAGAATTTTGACGCCTCGATGACCGTGGCTGAGGTCGGTACTGTGATCAAGATCGGCGACGGCATCGCCGAGATCTACGGCCTGGAAAAGGTCATGGCAGGCGAACTGCTCGAATTCGACTATGGCGTGCGTGGCCTGGCCCTGAACCTTGAGGAAGACAAGGTCGGCTGCGTGCTCTTTGGCGATTTTCAGAAGATCAAAGAGGGCGACGAGGCCAAGCGGACACGCCGGATCATGAGCGTACCGGTTGGCGACGCCCTAGTCGGGCGTGTGGTCGATGCTCTCGGCAACCCGATTGACGGCGGCGGCGAGATCGTAACGGACACGTACTTTCCGGTCGAACGTATCGCTCCCGGCATCATCGACCGCCAGCCGGTGAAGGAGCCGCTCCAGACCGGCTTGAAGGCCATCGATTCGATGGTTCCCGTCGGCCGCGGCCAGCGTGAGCTGATCATCGGCGACCGCCAGACCGGCAAGACGGCCGTCGCGATCGACACGATCATCAACCAAAAGGGTAAAGACGTGATCTGTGTCTATGTCGCTATCGGGCAAAAGGCCTCGACCGTAGCGCAGGTCCGCCAGAAGCTCGAAGAGTACGGCTCGATGGATTACACGATCATCGTCAACGCTTCGGCGTCCGACCCGGCGGCGATGCAGTTTTTGGCACCGTATTCAGGATGCGCGATGGGCGAATACTTCCGCGACAACGGCCGCCACGCGTTGACGATCTACGACGATCTGTCGAAGCAGGCTGCGGCATACCGTGAGATCTCGCTGCTCTTGAGGCGTCCGCCGGGCCGCGAGGCGTATCCCGGCGATGTGTTCTATTTGCACTCACGCCTGCTCGAGCGTGCGGCTAAGATGTCGGATGCACGCGGCGGCGGTTCGCTCACTTCGCTGCCGATCATCGAGACGCAGGCCGGCGATATCTCGGCGTATATTCCGACAAACGTGATCTCGATCACAGACGGGCAGATCTTCCTCGAGTCTGATCTTTTCAATTCGGGCGTGCGTCCCGCTATCAACGTCGGTAACTCCGTGAGCCGCGTCGGCGGTTCGGCACAGATCAAGGCGATGAAGCAGGTTGCCGGAACGCTGCGTATCGACCTCGCACAATTCCGCGAACTGGCAGCGTTCGCCCAGTTCGGCTCGGATCTCGACAAATCGACGCAGGCCCAGCTTGAGCGTGGGCGTCGCCTGACCGAGATCCTCAAGCAGCCGCAATATTCACCGATGGAGGTCGAGGATCAGGTCCTGATCATCTGGACAGTGACCAATGGCCTCGCGGATGACATTGCGGTCGAGGACCTGAAGCGGTTTGAGGACGAACTGAACACATTCATCAAGGAATCACATCCTGCCGTGCTCAGTACCATCCGCGATAAGAAGAATATTGACGACGACCTCAAGGCATCGATGAAGGAAGCCGTCGAGGACTTTAAGGCGACGCGCTGGGAGACGGCGACGGCTGCGGCCGCTTGATAATTGTGAATGGTGAACTGTGAATGATGACTCTCCGCTGATTCACCATTTACCACTAACCATTCACCATTCAATAATATGCCAAGTCTTTTAGACATGCGCCGACGCATCAAGTCGGTCAAGAACACACAGCAGATCACCAAGGCGATGAAGATGGTCGCCGCGGCTAAGCTCAAACGCGCGCAGGACCGCGTGACGGCGTCGCGCCCGTATGCGGGCAAGATGAGCGAGGTTTTGGGCAGCCTGAGCGGCAAGGTCGCGGGTGAATTCTCGCATCCGCTGCTCGACGAGCGTGGCGACAGCAAGTACCTGATCGTTCTGATCAGTGCCGATAAGGGACTTGCAGGTGCTTTTAACGCCAACGTTATCAAGGCGACGCAGGCTTTTCTGCGCGAGCATGACGGCAAGCAGACCGAGATGATGCCCGTCGGACGCAAGGGCCGCGATTTCTTCAAACGGCGCAATGTCACATTCGCCGATGAATATATTGGTCTCACCGGCTCTGGACAGGTAAACCACGCCGACGCGGTCGAGATCGCTAACAAAATCATCGCGAAATTCACCGAGGACGAATCGATCGATAAGGTCTTTGTCGTCTTTACAGAGTTCAAAACAGTGCTCTCGCAAAAGCCTGTCATTCAGCAGCTCCTTCCGATCCCAAAGGCTGGGGTCGCGGACGGCGAACAAGCCGGTGCCGAGGCCGAATATATCTATGAACAGCCGCCTACAGAGCTATTCGGCAAACTGCTTCCCAAGCAGGTCGAAACCCAGATCTATCGCGGCATGCTCGAATCGGTCGCCAGCGAGCAGGGCTCGCGAATGACAGCAATGGATTCCGCGTCAAAGAACGCCGGCGAGCTGATCGACACGCTCACGCTCAACATGAACCGCATCCGCCAGGCCGCGATCACCAAAGAGATCATCGAGGTCGTCAGCGGCGCCGCGGCAGCATAAAGCGTAAGTTCGAAGTTCAATGTTCAAGGTTCAAAGTTGCTAATGCGACCTTGAACCTTGAGCTTTGAATTTGGAACTTTGCTGGTTGTGGTGTAGCATACCGACGTTCACTTGAAACATGGGCAAACGCGGTTTGTTTGCGAAAAGTAAGTAGTTAAACACCAAAACCTCGGAGGCAACTATGGGAATGTTAGCAATACTGGGCTGGCTTCTTGCCATGATCGGAATGATCTGGCTTGTGATTACAGCGATCCAGACAGGGACGACCACGGGCGAAAAAATTATTTGGGCACTCGTAAATTTTCTGTGCCAACCGTTGGGCGGCATCATCTTTTACGTGGTCCGTAAGCAGGGACTGTTTCCTCTGCTGATGGTCATTATCGGTTGGATCCTACTCGTAGCGGGCGGCGGCCTGAGCGGTTACGCGAGTTTTTCAGGTATGCAACCATAGTGGTTGACGGACAGTTAACCAAGAACTGGCGCGTATGGCTATGGGCATACGCGCCGCTTTTTTTGTGGCTCGGCGTCATCTTTTACCTGTCGAGCCCCGCGGGAGCGTTTTCTAATACCTCGCGCATTATCGGGCCGTTGCTGGACCTCTTTTTTCCCGACATGCCCGAGGCGACCCGCCTCATCATTCACGGCTATGTCCGCAAGGCCGCCCACTTTACCGAATATGCCGTCCTCGCCTTTCTCGCCGCTCGCGCGTGCGTGATAGCGGCGTCGGATTTCTTGAGCAGGTTTCGGTATCTGCTGCCGCTGGCGTTGGTCATTGTGGTTGCGGTTGCCGATGAGTTCAACCAGAGTTTTGAGGCGTCGCGGACGGCGTCCGTTTTTGACGTAGTTATCGATATTGCGGGCGGTGCGGTGATGATGACGCTGCTGTGGCTGACGGGCCGGCCGAGGCGCTGACAAAGAGGCAACTTTCTGTGCTATCTTATCGTTTAGAGTTACGCCTGAGGAGGCATTTTACATGAGTATTGTTGACAAGATAAAAGAGACCGCATTGAACCAGTTCATCGAGGTGATCGAGTGGCTGGATGACAGCCAGGACACGCTGGTGTATCGCTTTCCGGTCGCGGGGCAGGAGATCAAGAACGGCGCCCAGCTGATAGTCCGCGAATCGCAGGCGGCTGTTTTTGTGTTCGAGGGGCAGGTCGCTGACGTTTTCACGCCCGGCAAATACGAGATCGACGGCGGCAACACACCGATCCTCTCGAAGCTAGGAGCATGGAAGTACGGCTTTAACTCGCCGTTCAAATCCGAGGTCTATTTTGTTAACACCAAACAGTTTACGGATCTGAAGTGGGGCACTTCGAATCCGGTGATGATGCGCGATGACGACTTCGGCATCGTCCGGCTGCGGGCATTTGGTGCATACAGTCTGCGGGTTACCGACCCGAGCGGTTTTATCAAGGAAATCGCCGGAACGAACGCTCATTTCCAGACCGAGGACATCGACGGCCAGCTAAAGCGCGCGATCGTCACAGAGTTTTCAGACGCTTTGGGCGAATTGAAGATTCCTGCGCTTGACCTTGCCGCTCAGTACAAGGAGATCGGCGAAAAGATCCGCTCGCTGATCAACGAAGACTTTAACAGCTGGGGCCTTGAGGTCACTAAGTTCTTTGTTGAGAACATCTCACTGCCGCCCGAGGTCGAAGAGGCGATGGACAAACGAGCGGCGATGGGAGCTCTCGGCAATGTCGATCAGTACATGAAGTTCCAAGCCGCAGATGCCCTTCGCGATGCCGCACAGAATGAAGGTGGCGGCGCGGGTCTGGGTGCCGGGTTGGGTGCCGGGTTTGCGGTCGGCAACCAAATGGCCGGTGCCTTTGGGGCTGGCCCGCAAGGCGGTGGCAGCGGCGGCCAGGCGGCCACAACACCGTGTCCGGCATGCGGCAAAGCGAACGCCGCAACCGCTAAATTCTGTGCCGACTGCGGCGGCAAGATGGAGGTCGTTCAGGTCCCGTGCGTAAAGTGCGGGGCTAAGCTCCGCGAAGGTGCAAAATTCTGCTCAGAGTGTGGTTCAACGCAGGAAAAGACCAAGTGCGCGCAGTGCCAGTTCGAACTTGCCGCGGGGGCCAAATTTTGTCCCGAGTGCGGAACTAAGACCGCCTAGCGGCGGCAATTACGAATTTCAAATTACGAGTTACGAATTGCGTCTAGTCGTAATGTGAAATTCGTAATTCGCAATCTTATGCCTATCAGTCCCGAGCTGCTAAATATCCTTCGCTGTCCGCAGTGCAAGTCAGAACTGCAGATCGACGATGCCGAGACGCGCATCAAATGCCTAAACCCTGACTGCTCACTGGTTTATCCAATCCGCGATGAGATCCCGGTGATGCTTGTCGAAGAGGCCACGCGGGAAATGGAAAAGTGACCGTGGAAAATGGAGAATGGAAGGCGGCCCAAGGGCCGTCTTTTTGTTTGCCGCTATGACGTTGGATTGGACGAAAGTGAGACGTGTCCTCGTTGTCAAGCTGCGCTCGATCGGCGACACGGTGCTGTCGACGCCGTCGCTGATCGCACTCAGGCGTTTCCTTCCAGATGCCCAGATCGACATTCTGCTCGAGGATTGGGTCTCGCCTGTCCTCAATGGGTTTGACGCGGTCGATAATGTAATTTCGGTCGGACGCGAGGTCGGCGAGCGGTTTCGAATGGGCCTGGAGATTAGGCGCCGTTCCTATGATGTCGCATTCAATTTGCATGGCGGCACGACCGCGACCTGGTTCGTTCGCGTGAGCGGAGCTCCGCACCGGATCGGTTACGAGAGCTACCGGTTATCGTTTCTTTACAATCATCTACTAACATCGGGCACAGATTTTTGGGGACGGACAGGGACGCATTCTGCCGAACAGCAGCTCGCACTGCTTGGCTCGGTCGGCGTTCCTGTGAATGACAGGCCCAGGAGCCGGCTGATCGTTAGCGACGCCAGCCGTACGGCTCGGGTGCGTGAGGTGTATGAGGGCGGCGCGTACGCGTTGATCCATCCGACAACCGCTTTTTTCACAAAGCAGTGGCCTGTGGAGCATTATGCGAGGGTTGCGGATTTTCTGGCCGAGAAGGGGCTGCGGACGGTTGCGATTTCATCCCACAAGGAGGCGGCGACCCTAAGCGAACTTGCACGTGCCGCGAATGTGCCGATCGCGCCATTTGACGATCTTAGTCTGCCTGAGATCATGGCGCTTGCGTCAAAGGCGGCTATCTTTGTCGGTAACGATTCGGGGATGGCCCACATTGCTGCTGCGGTCGCGACCCCGACAGTAGTCATCTTTGGCTCGTCAAACCGCGACCACTGGCGGCCATGGACCGATGCACCGAATGAGATCGTTTATGAGGAATTTGGATGTCAACCTTGTCCGGGCTACCGGTGTGAGGTTTACGGCGAGCCAAAGTGCATTTTGAGCGTCAAGCCTGACGCTGTTATATCGGCTATTGGTCGCGTACTTTCCTAGGCGCGTTTATTGACACTAAATGCGCTAAATACTACTATTTATAGTTTCGACTATTGTCGCCGAAGTGCGTCTATTAGCCGGTAATTATGTTCGAATCGCTGTCCGATAAACTCAAACAAACGCTGCGAAATCTTAGCGGCAAGGGCAAACTTACGCCCGAGCACGTTGACGCGGCTTTGCGCGAAATACGGATGGCCTTGCTCGAGGCGGACGTTAACTACAAGGTAGCAAATGACTTTGTCGAATCGGTTCGTGTCAAAGCCGAGGGTGAAGCGGTCTGGAACGGGCTGAAACCGCACGAACAGGTCGTAAAGATCGTCTATGACGAGCTCAGCGAACTGATGGGGGGCACGTCGTCGCGACTTGTTTTTACCAAGCAGACGCCGAATGTCGTAATGATCGTCGGCCTGCAGGGTTCGGGCAAGACGACCTCAACGGGCAAGATATCGCGGTGGCTGGCCGACAATCAGGAGCGCAAGCCCCTGCTGGTTTCCACCGACGTTTATCGTCCGGCCGCACGTGAGCAGTTAAAGGTCGTTGGTGATGCCGTGAATGTCGCCGTTTTCGACGCTGCAGAGACTAACGACCCGATGACGATCGTTCGTGGGGCGGTCAAATACGCCAACGAGACCGGCTTTGACACTCTGATGATTGATACCGCAGGCCGCCTGCACATCGACGATGAGCTGATGGCCGAGCTTGAGGCGATCAAGGCGGAGACAAAGCCGATCGAGGTGTTGTTTGTCGCCGACGCCATGACCGGGCAGGACGCCGTGCGTTCGGCCGAGGTATTTCACGAACGTGTTGGCATCACCGGCGTTGTCCTGACCAAGATGGACGGCGATGCACGCGGCGGTGCGGCACTGTCGATCAAGCAGGTCATCGGCCAGCCTGTAAAGTTTGTCGGCATCGGTGAAAAGTACGATGCGATCGAGCCTTTTTATCCGGATCGTATAGCCCAGCGAATACTCGGAATGGGCGACGTCCTGACCCTGATCGAGGAAGTTCAGGGCAAGATCGACGAGAAGGATGCGCAAGAGCAGCTTCTCAAGATGACGCGTAACCAGTTTACGCTAGAGGATTTTCAGAAGCAGTTGGGACAGTTCAAGCAGCTCGGCTCGATGTCGAAGCTGATGAAAATGCTGCCCGACCAAATGACGGGCGGAATACAGATCACGGACGAGCAGTCCGCCGTGGTCGATCATCAAATGAAGAGGACCGAAGCCATTATCGGCTCGATGACACGACAGGAACGTAACGACCACCGCCTGATCGACGCCAGCCGCAAGACGCGGATCGCGGGCGGTTCCGGGTCGACGATCGGTGAAGTAAATCAACTTCTGCGTCAGTATGAGCAGATGAAAAAGATGATGGCCCAGATGAACCGCGGCGGGAGTTTGTTTGGCGGCATGGCCCGCAAGATGGCGGGCGGCCTTGCCGGCGGCCTGGGCGGCATGTTGGGCGGCGGGAATCCGCTTGGGATGCTCGGCGGCGGTTCGGCGATAGATTATTCGGATGATGGGCCAACCAACTCGACGACTGGCATTAAAAAAAAGAAGCGGCACAAAAAGAGGAGATAGAACGTCTTAGCGGTAGTATCATCTGATTTTGAGGTGGTGAAAATGGAGAATTCCTTTCAGGAGACAAAGAAGATACTTGCAGAGCTTTCTCGCTCAATTGACGAGAAGGATATTTCCGTTCTGCGCGCTCGCCGCGAGTGGAGCGGTGCGGATGTTGTCATTACCTCGCAAGTACACGAAAAAGTGGTGGCTGGCGGGTTCTATCCCGACCCCCGAACTGTTGTAACGATTTTTTCGGCCGAGGTGAGTTGGCTTTTTGAACGACTTCGCGATGCGTTTTCCGGGTTACTCGATGGGACCTCCAAGATTGAGTTTTACGGACGGCTAGCGAACGCGGCTACCAACTATCAGAACAAGGTCAACGGCGGCGAGAATGCCAAGGAAATAATGCGCGCAGTTCTCTACGAAGCTGTTTGCATGTTGGAAGAAATGGAAGAAGGAACATTCGAATTCCTTGAGGTGGCTACGGGCAATACGATACTCGCGGATTTAGTAGAAGAATCGGAAAAAAGTGGCTATCTAGGTGTTGAGGCAACGGCGAAGTTCTTTAAGCAGATGGAGGAAAAACACTTGTGAACCTTGAGCTGACTAACGATGCTCGTTCGTTCCTGCAAGATCTTCCTTCAAAGCAATACAAACAGGTCGTAGGCAAGATATTTGAGTTGCAAAGAAATCCATATCCACAGGATGCCAAGCACCTTTCGGGGCTCCAAGGATATAGGCGAATAACATCGGGCGAGTTTAGGATTGTCTATACGGTTATTGGAGAAACCATAAGGATAGCGCTAGTCGGAAAGAGAAATGACGATGAAATCTATCGTATTTTACGACGCAAGAATCTGTAGATAGGAAATTGGAAAGAATATGTTAGCAATCAGTTTGATGAGGATGGGCGCGAAAAAGAGACCCTTTTACCGCGTCGTTGTTAAGGAAAAACGCTCCAAGCGTGACGGTAAGTATCTCGAAAACCTCGGGACCTACGATCCGCTTCAGGATCCGGCCGAGGTCAAGCTCGACCACGATCGTATCCAGTATTGGATTGCTGTTGGGGCCCAGCCAACGGATACCGTGAAGAGCCTGATCAAGAACAACCCGGTGATGAGCGACGAAGAGCGCGAAACAATGCTCGCCGCTCGTGCCGAGAAAAAGGCTGCTGCGGATGCAGGGCGCGCCGCCGCCCGTAAGGCCGAGGCAGAACGCCTTGCAGCCGAGGCAGCAGAGAAGGAGGCTGCTGTTAAGGCCGTTGCTGAGGCAACTGCTGCAGAGGCCCCGGCCGCGGAAGCTCCGGCATCGGAAGAGCCGATCGAGGTTGCTGTGGAAGAGGCTCCGGCATCGGAAGAGCCAGTCGAGGCCGCTGCGGAAGACGCACCCGCGGCTGAGGAGCCGGTTGAGGCTACAGGTGAAGCAGCACCTGCCGCTGAAGTTGAAGCTGCTCCGGCAGATGAGGCTCCTGCCGAGGCTGAAGCCTCGGCCGAGGAGACGCCGGCTGAGGATGCACCTGCCGAAGAAGGTCAGACGCTTAATTCGAGTAGATGAAAGAAGCGGTCGAGAAGATCATTACTTTGCTCGTAAGCGAGCCGGGCGCCGTCGAGGTGGACGAGATCGCGGACGGCAAGACCGTCCGTATCGAGGTCCGCGTCGCCGACAGCGATATGGGCCGGATCATCGGCCGCGAAGGGCGGACCGTAAAGGCGATCAGGAATCTCCTCTTCGCGGCTGGGCAGAAACACGGGAAGCGGTTTCATCTCGACCTGATCGAGGACTGAATTGGAACTCGTTGCCGTCGCCAGGATCGCCAAGCCTCGCGGTATTAAGGGTGAGGCCATTGCCGACCTGCTGACGGATTTTCCTGAGCGGTTCGACGGACTGGAAACGGTGACAGCGGTAATGCCGGACGAGAGTCGGTGGGAATTGACAATTGAAAGGCATTGGTTCCAGTCGGGCCGCATTGTGCTGAAGTTCGTCGGCGTCGATTCGATCGATGAAGCCGAAATGTTAAGGAATGCGGAGATATGCGTTCCCGAGAGCGAGGCGATCGAGCTCGAGGAAGGCGAGTTTTACGACTGGGAACTTGCCGGATGCGTGGTCGAGACAGTCAACGGCGGACCGGTCGGTATGGTTCGTGAGCTAATGCGAACGGGCGGTACGGAGATATTGGTGGTGGATGGGGCTAAGGAATTCCTGATCCCTTTTGCGAAGGCGATCTGTATTGATGTTGATATTGAGCGCAAGAAGATCGTAATCGATCCACCAGACGGTCTCTTGGAATTTTAAATTTCAAATATGAAATTTGAAATTACAAAATGAAGATCGACGTCCTGACAATTTTTCCGGAGTTTTTCGAGCAGGTGTTCGACTTCGGGATAATCCGTCGGGCCAAGCTCGCGGGGATCGTCGAGATCAATGTTCACGACATACGTTCCTACGCGGTGGACAAACATAAAATGGTCGATGACCGGCCATTTGGCGGCGGCGACGGAATGGTGCTGAAGCCCGAACCGATATTCGCCGCGATTGAAAACTTGACAGGGACGAGTGATCGCGATGCTTACCCAAGCGGGACGCGCGTCGTGATGCTCACTCCGCAAGGGAAGCGGTTCGGCCAGCGGATAGCAGCGGAGCTGGCAGATGACATCGAGCACATCGTGTTGATCTGCGGCCGTTACGAGGGCGTGGACGAACGCGTCAACGAGGCGCTCGTCACCGACGAGATATCCATCGGCGACTACGTGCTATCGGGTGGCGAACCGGCGGCCGTGGTCGTTGTCGACAGTATCGTGAGGCTGCTGCCCGAGGCGTTGGGGAGTGACACATCGGCTGAGAATGATTCGTTCTCTGATGGGCTGCTCGATTGCCCGCATTACACGCGGCCGGCGGAATTTAGGGGAATGAATGTTCCCGATGTCTTGTTAAGCGGCAATCATGCCGAGATTGAAAAATGGCGCTTTCGAAAGGCGCTCGAAAAGACTCGGGCCATACGCCCGGATCTAATAAAAGACGAAAATGGTGAATGTGAACAGTAAGACGTTGACCTCTGGCCGAGGATAAAAATGAACAGACTAGACATTGTCGAAAAGACACAGTTAAAAGAGAACCTTCCTGCCTTTCAGCCGGGCGACACCGTCCGCGTGCACGTGCGCATCAAGGAAGGCAACAAGGAACGCCTGCAGGCATTTGAAGGCGTCTGCATCGCCCGCAAACACGGCGGCGTTCGCGAATCGATAACCGTCAGAAAGGTCAGTTTTGGCGTCGGCGTCGAGCGTATCTTTCCGCTTCACGCGACGGTGATCGATCACATTGACGTCATCCGCCGGGGCAAGGTCCGCCGGGCCAAGCTGTATTACCTTCGCGATCTGCGCGGCAAGGCTGCCCGCATCAAGGAACGCGATACGCGTAATAAGGCGCAGTCGGCGAAATAGCTGCCCTGCGCGACAGTTTAGTTTTCTAAACACGAGGCGGTATAATCCGCCTCGTGAACGATTTTTCATTAACAGCCGGTCGCGCCGTTTGGTCGATCGGCTGTGACTTTGAGGAACAGGCCCGCAGTGAGGGCTATCGCCTTATCGCGGGCGTCGACGAGGTCGGCCGCGGTTGCATCGCCGGGCCGGTCGTCGCGGCGGCCTGCATTCTCGACCTTACGAGATCGTTCCCCGACGGTCTCGACGATTCAAAAAAACTCACCTCTGAAAAACGCGACGAGATCGCTGCCAAACTACGCGAACACGCTGTCGCCTTCGCCATCGGCCAGATCGAGGCCGAGGAGATCGACAGGATAAACATCCTTGAGGCGACAAAAAAAGCCATGCTTGCCGCTATCGACGCCCTGACACCGCAAGCGGATTATCTTCTCATCGATGCGCTACGGCTCAAGCTGTCGCCGCTGCCGCAAAAGGCTGTCATCAAGGGCGACGCGATCTCAGTCTCTATTGCCGCAGCCTCAATTCTCGCCAAGACCTATCGCGACGAATTGATGACAAACTACGCGACCGAGTTTCCGCAATACGGATTTGCTGAGCATAAAGGCTACGGCTGCCGCTCACATTATGACGCTGTCCGCGAGTATGGGCCGTGTCGGATCCACAGGATGAGCTTTAAAGGCGTGTGCGAAACAGAAGTAGCCGCTGCCTCACTTTTTTGACTTTCGATCATAAAGCTATCCAGTCCGTCGGCTTCTTAGGCTGCGAAACCATTACCTTTGTGTCAGCCCTAAACAGAGGCCCGCGCATTTGCAGGGCGACCTCTGCAGTAATTCGGGCGAGGTTAGGCTCATTTGCCCGCTGCGAAAGATGTGCGAGCACGACGTATCGTGCCGAGCCGTCAAAATCACCGGCGAGCCACTCAGACAGGTCCTCGTTCGATAAATGGCCGGTACGCGACATGATTCGCTGCTTCAGTTCCCAAGTGTAGAGCGAGCATGCCCGCAGCATATCGCGGCTGTGATTAGACTCCACAACGATGGCGTCACAGCCTTTCAGGCTCTCCTTGATCGTGTCATCAATGTGGCCAAAGTCCATCAAGGCAGCGACCTTAACGCCGTTGTGCCTCGCCACAAATCCAAAATTATCGACCGCGTCGTGCGGCACGCAAAACGGGTGAAAGTCGATGTCACCAATCCGAAACTCGCGATCAGACTCGATCTCGGCCGTGCGTCCGTCAAAAGCCGCCCGGCGTTTCGATGATTCGCTGCTGCCATTGCGCCCGCCTGCGCGGGTGTCATAGTACGCGTCTTCGGTAATTCCTGAGATATAAACCGGACAGCGAAGCGATCGCATCAGCACGCGAAGCCCGCCGACGTGGTCACCGTGCTCGTGCGTCACAAGAACGCCATCGAGCCTGTCGTGCGGCACACCGACCTCAGCAAGGCGTCGCATGATCTCGCGGGCGCTTAGGCCCGCATCGATCAGGACGTTTGTCGTCTCGCTCGATATCAGGACGCAGTTGCCGGTCGAGCCGCTGCCGAGAACGGTAAATCTCATTTTTCTTCCTGGTAGCGAGGACGCAAAGCCTTTGCCATCAGACGCCTTGAGATAGCGGTCGGCAAATGTGCGCCGAGGGCCGCTCCTACGCGGTTGACCATACCGGGGACAAACCTTGCCCGTCCGCCACCGACGCTTCTCAAAAATGCACCGACGGCCTCGTCCGCGGTGTGCTGCCCCTTGACGGTCACGGGCCGCTCGATACTTGATGCGGCGAAGAAATTGGTCTTCGTGGAGCCCGGGCAAAATGCCATGATGCGTATTCCAAACGGTTTGTTCTCCTCCAGCAGACTTTCTGTAAATGATGTCACAAAAGCCTTTGTCGCCGCATATGTCGCCATGAAGGGTACCGGCTGGAACGAAGCGGTTGATGACACATTGATGATCGTGCCACGGCCCAGTTCACGCATTCTCTTTAGATAACGGTGCGTGATCGCGACCAGCGCGCGAACGTTCAGATCGATCATCTCAAGCTCACGGTCGAGCGGCAGCGTTGAGAAATCACCCGCCGAGCCGAAACCAGCATTGTTGATCAGCCAGTCGATCTCGATGCCGCGTCGTTCGGTTTCGGCAAAGAGCTTCACGTCGGCGTCCGGCTCAGTCAAGTCGAGCACGACATAGGCGGCCGAGATCTTTTCGCGGAGGATAAGTTCATCGCAAAGGGCGTGCAAGGTTTGCTCCGACCGAGCCACCAGCACCAGGTCGTGGCCCTGAGCCGCAAGCTGCTTTGCAAAGGCCTCGCCGATGCCGCTCGATGCTCCGGTTATTAACGTGGTCGGCATAAGACGCTTTATTCGTATGACCTATTCTGAAGCCAAAAACTCCTCACGAGATACTGCATACACGACACATTCCATTCCGTAATGGAGTTCGGTTTTTTCATAGTGCATCCCGCACTTTTCCATGATCCGCCACGAACCGATGTTTTCGGGATCAGCGACGGCGACGATCCGTTCAAGGCCGCACTTCTCAAACCCAAACTTGAGCCAGCCCATCGCCGTCTCATAACCGTAGCCCTGACGCCAGAATCGCTCGGACATATTATAACCGACCTCGATCTCGCCTGTGCCCTCGAGCGGCTGCAGACCCGCCGAGCCCATAAGCTCGCCGGTCTCCTTGTGGATCATCACACAGAAGCCAAATCCGAACTTCTCGTGACATTCCATATAGTATTTGATCCTAGTGGCGAGGGCCTCGGGATTCTGCATCGCCGTCCCGCCGAGATAGCGGTTGACCGCTTCGGGCGATCGCATCTCGATCAGCCACGGCAGGTCGGCGTCGGTAAACTTGCGGAATGTGAGTCTTTCGGTCTCGAACATGGTCGGCTAATGGCCCAAGCGAATGATGCAGATTAGCATATTTTCGGCCTATGTGAACCAGCCAGGTCGTAACCGAGATCACGCAGCCTTAGGAGATGCCAAATTGTCGAAGATCGTCCGCCTTCGTCCGGGGCTTGTCCACGCCTGCTAAACGCCCTTTTTCCAATGATTTAAGACCGATTCCGCACTCATCTGCAAGAAAAAAGTGTCCCACACTGTCCCACTGCCCTGTGGGACAGCCTAACTGTTGCGATCAGGCGGTTTACGGCCGGTTTCTCGGCCTGTCCCGCTACTTTTGAAAAAAAATTTTCAGTATCCCCTTCGGGCCGGCGGAGCAAGTTGTCAAAGATCAAAGTCGTGGCACAAAATGCCTGTCAAAGCCCCTTACGGCACAGATCAAACGTCCCGCAGTGTCCCGCACTGTCCCACTGCCCTGTGGGACAGCCTAACTGTTGCAAACAGGACGTTTCCGCGTGTTTTTTACGCCTGTCCCGCTACTTTTGAAAAAAAATATTCGTTTCGCAGAGCCTTGTTGCATACTTGCATGACCGTAGCACAATCAGTGCCAAAAGTCAAGAAGTTTTCGCCGGATCGCAGTGTGTCAGTCTTAATTCCTGGCCATCGGGGATGGCTTGAGCATGTAGCACAGCCCCCGCGGGCTGGGATGCAGCGGGAACTAAACCTAGCCCGCGTGACGGGCGACAGGTTACGGACGCCTCTCGCTATCTACGATAGCTCTTTGATCACACGCAAGATTCCCATATGGGGCAGTACAGTATTCGCCTCAACGACCAATATCGCATTTGTTTCGAATGGAAGTCGGGCGACGCGAGCAACGTAGAGATCGTCGATTATCACTAACGAGCGAGGTAGCGATTATGACCAGAGTGCCGACAAACAGGCAAGCGACGCATCCGGGCGAGGTATTGCTTGAGGAATTTCTAATGCCGATGGGCCTCACGCAAAAGGCCCTGGCTGAAGCGATCCGTGTGCCATTTCAGCGTGTGAACGAGGTCGTGGCGGGCAAGCGCGGCGTCACGCCGAGCACGGCTTTGCGCCTGGCCAAGTATTTTGGAACGTCGCCGGGATTTTGGCTGAATCTACAGATGCGATGCGATATCCAATCGGCCCAGGCCGCCGAGGAAGCCGAATTGAAAAAGATCCGACAGTTGACGCGATTGGCAGCGTGAAGTTCGCAACGCCCGGAGCGTAGATCTACGGCGATAGCCGGGCGATCTGCCATTGATCGTCGGTGAGCGTGTAAACGATGCGGTCGTGGAGGCGATTTTCGCGGCCCTGCCAGAATTCGATGCGGTCAGGTTTCACTCGAAAACCGCCCCAGTGAGGCGGCCGCGGGACGCCGGCAGCGTATTTTACGGCGAGCTTTGCGGCACGGGCCATGACGACCGCGCGGGAACTGATCGGCTCGCTCTGGTGCGACGCCCAGGCGCCGATACGGCTGAGGTAGGGCCGCGACTCAAAGTACTCGTCCGATTCCTGGGCCGAGACCTTCGCAGCACTTCCGCTAATGTTTACTTGCCGTTCGAGCTCAGGCCAGAAGAAGTTCAATGCGGCGAAAGGATTTGCGGCAAGAGCACGGCCTTTGCGGCTGTTGTAGTTTGTAAAGAAGACAAACCCGTTGGCGTCAAAACCCTTGAGCAGCACGACGCGCGATGATGGCCGGGCATCTTCACCAACGGTCGAGAGCGTCATTGCGGTCGGTTCGTCGGCCTCGGCCGCGATCGCCTCGTCCATCCACTTTCCGAACTGCGTGAATGGGTCGGCCGAAACATTCGCCTGAGAGAGTTCCTCTCCCGAATAGTCGCGGCGAATGTTGGCGAGGCGTTTGTCCATCGTCAGATAAGGTGAATGAGTAGTCCGTCCTTGAGCTTGGGCTCGAACCATGTTGATTTCGGCGGCATTATCTCACCCATGTCCGAGACTGCAAGCAGGTCGTCCATGGTCGTAGGATACATTGAGAATGCCGCTGTAGCTATACCCTGGTCCACAAGGCGTTCGAGCTCGGCGGTGCCACGACGGCCTCCGACAAAGCCGATACGGTCGTCGGTACGTGCATCCTGAATACCAAGCAGCGGCCCGAAGACATTGTCCTGCAATATGCTCACATCGAGTCGCTCGATCGGGTCTGGTTCGCGAATATACTGCAGATTGTGCCGGAATGAGTACCACCTGCCCGCTAGATAGAGGCAAAACTCACCGTGGTTCTGCGGTTCTTTCTCGCCCGTACCGATCAGGACGAATGTTTCCTGCAGGCGGGCAATAAACTCATCACCGGTCAGGCCGTTAAGGTCCTTTACGACACGATTATAGGGCAGGATACGTAGGTCTTCAGCCGGGAACATGCCTGTCACGACGAAGTTATACTGCTCCTCGCCGGTGTGATCCGGATCGTTGCGGCGCATCTCGTCTCGAGCGAGCTTTGCACTCTCGGCGCGATGATGGCCGTCGGCAATATAGAGATACGGCACATCGCGAAATGCTGCCGTCCATGGGCCCGTTTTCGTGACGCGCCAGATCCGCTGCCGAGTGCCCGCGGGACATTCAAAATCGTAGATCGGCTCTTTCGTCACGGCCGTATCGATCAACTCATGGATCTCAGGCGTGCCGCGAAAGGCGAGAAAGATCAGCCCGGTCTGAGCCCCGACGGCGAGCAAGTGTGCCGTGCGTTCTTCAACCTTGTCGGGCCGGACATTCTCGTGTTTTCTGATCAGGCCCTGCTCATATTCTTCGATCGAGCAGCAGGCAACGACGCCGGTCTGCGAGTGCCCGTCAGATGCGAGTTGATAGACGTAGATATCGTCGTCAGGATCCGGCGTTAGGACCTGATCGGCAATAAAGCGTTCAAGATTCTTACGTCCGCGCTCGAATACTTCCTGCGGCGTCGGCCCTGACCCTTCGGGAAAGTCGGCCTCAGGCCGCGTAACGCTCAGGAAACTGAGCGGGTTCTCTGCCAGATACTCTCTAACTTCTGATTCGTAAACAACATCATACGGCACGCACGCGACCCGCTTTGCATTCTCGGTTGACGGACGCAGGGCCCTGAACGGTTTGATAAATACCACAAATGCTCCTTAGAGGCTCGGCGTTGAGGGAACGCCGCCGAGCGGCGCTCCTTCCAGATCGTCTACCGGCGACGGCATCGGCGACGGTGAGGCGGACAGGCTGTTTGCCGGCGGTGGCATCTGCGAGTCGGCCGGCGGAATGCCTCTCAGCTCGTCAAACTTACGCTGGTTCTCTGTGTCGATGTCCATCATCATCCGGTCGGCAAAGCCCTTCTTATCGATCTTCCAGACGCCGTCTTCTTTGATGAACGGCACGGTCTCCCAGGACCCGTACGAATTCTTGACCATCAGCGTCGCCTTGTCCCCTTCGATCTTCTCGTCCCGAAACTCAACCGATCGCTGATTCTCAGTAAAGAGCGTCTCGCGTTTGATGATCTCGTCAACCGTCGTGCCCTGGGCTACGGCCTGCCGTTCGTGCATCTTAAGGGTCGCTTCGGACAACAGTACGCGCATCGCCTTGACGTCCTTGGCCTTGATCGCCTTGACGTAGGTCTTGAATGTCTCGATCGGTGTCGAAGGCGGACGCGAGCACGCCGAAAGGACGACTACGCACAGGCCCACGATCACGGCCGCTTTGCCTCTCACACTGTTTAGGTTGGATAATCTCGTAAGCATCAAAAATATGTAGTATAGCGTAAACACCGGAGGCATTTAAGTGGAACGACGGATTTTGAATGAGGGTGAGTTGGCAGCGGCCCTGGAAACGCTCGACGGCTGGGCAGCCCGTGGCGACATGCTGACGCGAAGGTACGAATTCCATAATTTTGCCGAGAGCCTGGCGTTTGTCAATCGCGTCGGCGCGCTTGCTGAGGCCGCCGACCACCACCCCGACATCGCCTTTGGCTGGGGCTATTGCGAGCTCTCACTTACAACCCACGACCGCGGAGGAGTGACCGACATCGATATTGCGTTGGCACGGCAGATATCGGCCAATTGAAATCACCGCAACAAGCTGTCATCATTGGCGTTTGGGCCGAGACATGATGGTACAGAGCATTTTCGACACGCAGGACGAAAAAAACAGTGACGATCCGTGGCTTTCGGAATTCTCGGCCATCGATCCCTCGATAGCGCCGAACCGCCCCGATCCTGAGCCGGAGGTCATGCCGCCGCCCGTCGTTGCGCAGCCCCAAAGGCATTTTGACCCTTACGCGGAAGAGCCTTACGACGGTTATGAGACGGTGGTGAGCGAGCCATGGGCACCACCCGAGACGTCTCAGTCCGAAACAGAATTCGTCCCACCTCCTTACGAACCGGAATCGACAGCCGAAACGGCCCGCCGCAGCGGTATGGCATGGTCGCTGGGGATAATGTTCTTCTGCTCAGTGGCTTTTATGATGCTGCTCGGCTGGGGCGCCGACCTCGTGCTGGGGACTGCGCCATGGGGCCTGGTCGTAGGTATCGTTTTCGGATCGTTTATCGGGTTTATTCAGTTTTTTAGGCTAAGCTCTCAATTATTCAAGGCCTCAAACAAGACAAATGAGGTCAAGCCATTGCTGTTGCGGCCGGACGAGGACAACGAGCACGGCGGGCTTTGAGTTCTCGAGATTTCCTAGTAAAATTTAGGGTTTGCGATGCACGAGGATATTGATCCTTCAGCTACCGGCGGCCGTGCGGTCTCGCATCGCGGAATATTAGCGGCCATGGCCATGATCGTTGTGGCCGGAGCAGCGGCCGGGTTCGTCTTTGTCGGGTCGAGGTTTGGACTCGGAGTGTTGTTTGGCGGCCTGCTCGCATTTGGCAATTATTTCTGGCTCGAGAAGGTCACGCGGCAGATATTCAGCTCTGATGCGGTAAGGTCGTCAGGGATCCTGGCTGCGAAGTACATCTTGAGGTATTTGGTGATCGGGGGCGTACTATTGTTGGTTTACCTGACAGATGCCATGCCGATGCCGGCCGTGATATTAGGGCTGTCGGCCTTCGCAATCGCGATCGTCGCACAGGGATTTAAGAACATAGTTTCGAGTAACTTTTAGAATGCTGTTATTTGCCGAAAGCGGCGGCCACCACGTCCCGCTGATCGTAGAATTCATCAACCACTACCTGGGCGAGCCTGTGCATCGGATACAGATGGCGACGACATATCCGATGTGGAAGTCGTTTTTTGCAAAGTTCGGCACGACCCCGGAAAAGGTATTCGGCGGGGAATATACTGCCGAAAACGCCATTCCGTGGTACACGATCATGTTTGTCATCGCGTGTATCATCAGTGTCATTCTGGTCCAATTGCTGAAGGGAAAACTCTCGCAGGACGACCCAAAACCAGGCCAGTTGACGCTCGAGGCGGGATATCTTGCCATAAAGGACATGGTGGCAAGCATCATCGGCGACAATGGCTTTCGCCATTTTCCGGTAGTTGCGACATTTGCGGTCCTTATACTCGTGTCGAACCTGATGGGCCAGTTCCCGATGTTCATGTCGCCGACGGCGTCGGTGAATGTGACATTCGCACTCGGCCTGACGTCGTTCATCTATTACAACTACGTCGGCATCGCCGAGAATGGCCTTTTCGGCCACATCAAGCATTTCGCGGGGCCAAAGCTTCCGGGGGTGATGGCATTCATCATTACGCCGCTGATCTTCGTCATTGAGATGATCTCAAGCTCGATCAGGCCTTTTACTCTTGGAGTACGGCTGTTCGCGAACATGTTCTCTGATGAGCAGGTTTTTGTTCAGATCACGAATCTGGCACCGCCATTTACGCACTTCGTCGTGCCTTTGGTCCTAACGTTGCTCGGTGTCTTCGTGGCGTTTGTTCAGGCATTTGTATTTACGCTGCTGTCGATGATATACATCGGCGAGGTGTCGCACGCACCCCACGACACGCACGAGCATCACGACGATGCACCGGCGGATGCTGCGGTCGCGCATGCGTAATTGAAGTTCAGAGTTCAAGCTTTAGCTTGTCCCTGTTGCAGGAGTTACAAGCTAAGGCTTGAACTCAAATCCGTTGAAGACCGCATTGAAAACCTGCGTTTTATAGCAAATATGCCCGCACGCATCAGGCGGCGTGGACTCTACGGAGTATAAAATCCACGCAATACCGGAAGCGAGGCGAAATCATACCGCGAGCAGGTACGATGAGGTCTTCTTATTACAAATAAAGGAGATAACACAATGAATAAGTTCAAATACACTGTTTTTGCAACGCTCGCCATCGCACTGATGGCCGTCGCGGCAATGGCGCAGCCTGCAGCTCAGTACAATGCCGAGTACGTCGGTGCCGCAAAGGCGATCGGCGGCGGCATCGGATTCGGCTTGGCTGCCGGTCTGGCGGGTATCGCCCAGGGCCTCGTCGGTTCGCGTGCTGCCGAAGGCGCAGCCCGAAATCCGAGTGCTGCCGGCACCGTCCAGACGATGATGATCATCGCGCTCGCGCTGATCGAGTCACTTGTCCTGTTCGCGCTGCTGATCGTCTTCGTTAAGCTTTAATCGAGGACACTGTCAGAACCGGGAGCCGTAGCGACCGGATTCCCCGGTCGCACCGCAGAGGGATCCAGTCGCTACGGCTCCCGGTTCTGACATATAGTTGCAACCTGACGGCGTGTAAGGCGTTCTAATATCAGATGATCGACGATGTGCTCGGCAAATTGGTAGCGGACAAATACCGCATCGACGGCCTCATACGCGAAAGCGAATCGGGCGACCTTTTTGACGCGCGTCATGAGGTGCTGGAGCGGCCCGTGATGGTAAAGATACTGTCGCGGGCGCTCGCCGTGGACCAGCGTTGGGTAACACGTTTTGTCAACGAGGCCCGGTCGGCGTCCGCTCTCGAACACGCGAACATTCTCAACATCACCGATTTTGGCACTGACGCTAAAGGCATCTCGTACGCGGTCTTTGAACATGCACCTTCGACCACCGTGCGCGACATGATCGCGGGCGAGCCGATGCTTGCCGAGAAACGAGCCATCGGGATCGCTCGTCAGATAGCGGCCGCGGTCGGCGCGGCTCACGAGAAGCAGGTGCTGCACGGTGCTCTGGAGCCGAGAGCGGTCTTTGTCGATCAGGCGGACGGCCGGGACACGGCGAAGGTCTTCGGCTTTGGCGGCGAAGCGACACATGTTGCTCGCGACGCCGATCCGAGATACCTTGCACCGGAACAGTGCAGCAAATTTCCGGCTGCCGATCAGCGCTCTGATGTTTACTCGCTGGGCGTGATGCTGTATGAGATGTTGAGCGGCTCGGTGCCGTTCGACGGCGAGACAACGGCCGATGTCCTTGGCAAACAAAATTCGGAACCGCCGCCGCCGCTGTCGGCATTTCGCCGTGATATTCATCCTGAGATCGAACCGATCGTGCTGAGTGCGATCGCCGCCGATCCTGAGCGACGTTACCAAACGATGGCTGCTTTCGCCGAGGATCTGGACACTCTGGCAGGTCGGCTTGGTGTCTCCTCGGCCGACGAACCAAAGGTCGACGCCGCTGCCGTTGCCGCCAAACCAAACGTCTGGCGAACGGCGTTCATTGCGATGGCCGGCATCGGCCTGCTCGCCGCCGCTTTGATCTACGCGACATCGACCCGCCGGACCGATCCGGCGACCGTAGCTCAAGCGGATGCCGGCAGCCTGCCCGTCCAGCCGATCGGCCCTGCATCGGGCATCCAGGACCAGATGATCGCCGACGCATTCCTGAGGAACTATGTCGGCTACGACGCCAACACCGCGATGCCGCTCGACCCGTTGGCCAGTGCCGGCGACGGCCTCGACTACTGGAGCAGCGGCGGCTATCCGCAGATAACGACCGGCCCGCTGCCGATGAATGTCGCTCCGGCCGGGCCGATGATGACCGTTCCGGGCAGCGGCGGCAGTCAATTCATGTCGGACATTTGGTACGACAAGACAAATAACCGCTGCTTTGACCTTAACGGCACCGTCCCGTGCCCGCCCGGCGTCCAGCGTCAGGAAACGACACTGCCGACGAACACGCGGATCAATCCTGCGAATGCGAATATTGCCGGCAACGCGGCGACTACAAACCCTGTCAGGCCCGGCGGCCCCACGCCGTCAACAACGCCTAAACCGCTTGCGACACCGCCGCCGCGAACAACGCGATCCGGCTCACAGGCGGACAAGCCGATATCCACCAAGCCGAGCAGCAAGCCTAACGAAGAAGAATTCTAGGTTATCGCGGGACTTCGATCGTCTTGACGATGTCCGAGATCAGGGCATCAGGCGTAGCCCCGTCGAGTTCGGCCTCGGCACGGAGAGTTAGGCGATGACGAAGAACGGGAGCGGCGATGTCGCGGATGTCGTCGGGCGTGGCGAAGTCACGGCCGCGAATCGCGGCTAAAGCCTTTGAACACAGCAATAACGCGACCGACGCTCGCGGGCTGGCACCGTAGAGAACCGTCGGATGCGTCCGTGTTCGCCGAACGATCTCGACGATGTATTGCTGCACACCCGGCTCCATTCGCATGTTGCGGACCTCGGCACGACAGTGTTGGATCGACGCGTCATCTTGCAGCGGAGTGAGCTGGACCTGTTCGAGATGCCGCGCGTTAAAGCCCGCATCCCAACGTGCGACGATCTCGGCCTCGGCTTCGGCATCGGGGTAATCGATGAGTATCTTCATCAGGAATCGATCAAGCTGTGCCTCGGGCAACGGATACGTGCCTTCGTACTCGATCGGGTTCTCGGTCGCGAGAACGGTGAACAAGGGTGAGAGTTGATAACGCTCGCCGTCGATGGTCACCTGACGTTCCTCCATTGCCTCGAGCAGGGCGGCCTGCGTCTTTGGTGGCGTTCGATTGATCTCATCGGCGAGAAGAATGTCAGTAAAAACAGGCCCGTGCCGCAGCGTGAACTGCGACGTCTGCATATTGAATACGTTCGTCCCAGTAATGTCCGACGGCATCAGGTCAGGCGTGAACTGTATCCGCGAGAACTGAGCGCCGATGATATGGGCGAGCGTTTTGACGGCCAGCGTCTTGGCGGTGCCGGGAACGCCCTCGATCAGAGCGTGCCCCTCGGCAAGGAGCGCGACCAGTATCTGCTCGATCACGTCGTCCTGGCCGACGATGGTCTTGCGGAGTTCGTTGAGGATATGTGCAACCGTCGCCGGTGTGTGAGTCAGCATCAGAATAGTCCGTAGATCGTCCACGCGGCCAACAGGAATACGGCCGTCAGGAAGATTCGCCTCAGCCAGTTTTCGTCGAGTTTCGCGGCGTAGTGTGCTCCGACATAGGCGCCCGCAAACATTGTGACGCCCAGTATCAGGCCGAGTTTATAATCCACTAAACCTTGCCACATAAAGGCAATGGTCGCAACGCCGGACGAGACGACATTTATCAACTTGGTCGCCCCGACGGCCTCGCCATACTGCATTCCATACATCCCGACCATGACGGCCGTCAGCACGGTAACATAACCTCCGCTGAACAGTCCGCCGTAGATACCGAGGAGGAAAACGACCAGATAGGTCAATGGGGCGGCCGACGTCCTTGCCCTTTCGGCTCGCGGCCTGAGAAGGATAAAGAGGGCGACAGCGACCATTGCAATGCTCACGATCACCTTGATACCGTCGGCGCTGAGGGCGCCGACTAGCAATGCACCGAGCGTCGAACTGACGATTGTGAGCCCTAGCATCGGCACCAGCGGCCGAACCTCGAAGCGACGCTGCCTGACAAAGGGAATGGTCCCGCCGATCGCCATAAAGAGCAGCCCGAACATGTTCGTAGCGACAGCGACCTTCGCGTCGATCCCGGCCTGAAACATTACCGGAACGGCGATAAGCGAATTGCTGCCGGTCACGACGCCCACGACGCTCGTAAGGAAGAAAACAACGATCAGGATAACGAGCGTATCAACCGGCATTATTCGATCTCGGTGTGCGAAGAATGCCGAGTTCTTGCTCGACATTGCGAAGGGCGGCGATCAGGTGAAGCGCTTCGCGTTTGCCTGTCGGTTCGCCGCGGATGATCTCTTCACACTTGAAGAGCGTAGCTTCGAACTCATCCGCTTTTCCGCCTATGCGCTCAGCCAGGCCGAGAGCGATCTCGCGTGGCCGCGCGGCCATTGGGTCGAGGCCAAGAGTTCGGCAGATGCGGACACGGGCCTCCGTATAGATGTTCTCGATCGCCAGGTCGTAAGCGTGCGTGCGGCGCTGCAGTTCGGCCATCGCTGTTACGTACTCTAGTTTTGACAGGCGGTCGGCTTCGGGTTCGGGAACCGGACGAGCGAAGCGACGGCTACGCGAGTAGAAGACGAGGCCGGCCAGAAAGATCGCCTGGAAGAAGATCGCTACGACCGGCGTGCCGGCAAAGAACTGAAGGAATCGGTTCTTATCGCTGCCAAAGCCGTGGTGGTATTCGTCAAACGCGATGATACCGTCCTTTACGCCGGCGAGGTTGACGGCAAGCGCAGCGTTATCTGCCAATGCGATGCCGCCGTTGGATACGATATAGGGGTCGGCAACGAACACTATCTTTCCGCTGCCGAATGGTGCGTCAATGACCAGCCCTTTATCGGCTAAGGGAATATGAATGAGCGGCGCGATCTGGCTTGGCTCAACTGTCGGCGCGGCCGCGCCCATGATCGGCTTCTCGGCCTCGCCGGAAAACCGGCCTGCACTGATCGCCGAGGCGAAACGTGAAGGCTGAACGGCGACAACATTCTCGGTCAAGGTCGTCGGCTGCACTGGTTTGACCGCAGCCGTCTCAGCGATCATCTGCTGCTGGTCGGCCGGATCGACGGTGAGGAGCGCCGGCGTCTGTTTGTTCGAGAAGGCGATCTGCCAATTGGCGGTCGTCGTCGCGAGCTGCGCCGGCGGGTCGCGGTCGATAATAACGAGGCGTCCGCCCTCTGACACCCAGCGGAGCAGCGACTCTGCCTCTTCGTCAGTGAATTCGCGTTTCAGCCTGCCTATCAGAACGAATACATGCGGCTTCGCCGAGCCGCTTGCTAACAGCGACGCGGGCGGCTCTTGCCATCGGACGGCCTTTCGCCCGGTCTCGTAGAGAAGCGAGTAGTATGCCTGTGTTCCGGTGGGACCCGAATTGTAGCTCGACCGGTCGGCGGCGATCTCGCTGTCGGGCGTTTTTTCTTTCTGCTGATACGAGGCAGCATTGAGGCCCACTAGAATCGCGATGAGCACGACGAATACCGAGAGCAGCAATAGTCGCTGTTTCATCTTCCTGCCTCCATTACCGTCTGACGGCAGGCATCTCTGAAACTCTCCCACTCTTCACCGCGAGCCGGCATGAGGCCGTACCAGTTGCGTTCGAATGTGCCGGTGAGCCCATTCATGCGGTCGAACAACCTTGCATTACGGCGGACGTCGCCGAGGTAATCTCGATTCGTCTTGTGCCTTGCAAGGGCAATTACCTTTCGATCGCTGAGGTCGCATAGAACGGCAATATAGCCCTTGCGGATAGCACCACGGAGATCACCCTCGCGGGCCAGGCGTTCGGCCTCAGCCAGCAGGTCACGGGCCGACTCGTGGGCCTCGATCCTTTCGCCGAGGATCACGCGCGTGTCGCGTTTCTCCTTATTCCTTAGCCCGATCCGGCCCGCGATGGCCGGGGCGAACTTGTAGATCAGAAATCCGACGATGGCGGCAACCGCGAACAGAATGATGATCTGAAGCGCATAGGTCAGCGAGCCTAACCCGGCGTTTGGTTCAGACGGGATGTCCGGCCGCGGAAATTGTCGGGCGAGCCATTCGGTGAATTCGCGCCACCATCGCTGGAATAGACTCTCCTCCTTTGGCTGTGCCTTCTGATACTCTTCGCGACGGAGTATCTCGGCGAGCTTCTGTTTATCTTCGTCTTTAGAACTCGTTCCGGCTTCGGCATTCTCGATGTTATCGGCCGCCTGAACAATTGCCGCCAGCCGTTCGTCAACGCCCGTCAGGATCGCAAGACGTTTCGTTCCATTTGGCTCCGTAGCGAGGCGATCCAATTCGGCTGCCAGCCAGGCATTGTCCGTCTCGACGTTCCCTGATGGCCACTCTATTCTCTCTGATGTCCGCAATAGCTCGGTGAGCTTTTCGACATCTCGGGCCTGCGGCTGCTCATCGGCATTCTCGATGAGCCTCGCCAAAACCTCGCGTGCCGACGTGGCTCGCCGCTTATAATCCTGAAGCGCAGCCGCCCCGGCTACGGCCGCAAGCACCGTGACCAAAGTTACGAATGCGGCAACAGATTCTGCTATTGTCCTCAGCCGCATCTTCATTTAAGTCCAAGTGACGTAAAGTGGCCGTGGCTTTCCGCCGCGACAGCGGCCGGATCGGCCAAGGCGGGCTGCAGCGGATTTACATAACTCGTGGGCACCGACGGGATGTCCCCGAGCCGGGCCGCGGCCATCAATTCGAGATCATAGCCCTCGTGCCTGACTCGTTCGTCTACATACAGCAGACAGAGGCCGATCATCCAAACCGGAGAGAGCAGGATGAAGCTCACCTGCCAGATAAGGTTGTAGGCGATCTCGTACCAGGCCGGTATCACGTCCGCATCAAAGCTCATCAGCGGCACGCCTTGCGATGACGCATACCACGCCAGCGGAACGTAGAGCAAGGCAAGCGCCGAGTAGGTCGCCACGGTGGTGAAGATGAACAGTGCGGCCAGGCGGCGGACATTGCGGCTCGCCAGCGTCGTGCTTCGGCCGATCGCGGCAAAGACACCTTGGCCTTCGACGAGCATTACCTGCGGAACATAGGCCAACCGCGAGGCGGCTAGGAAAAAGAGCCACGTCGTGCCGAACAGTATCGCCGAGCCAAGGATGATCGAGAGCATCACAGCGACTATGGGTATCGCTTCGAAAACAGACGCAACCAGGGCAATTACCAGTATCACGGCGAGCAGGCCAAGGTTATAGACTGCCAAACCGACAGATCCAAGGATCAACGTGATCAACGTCGCGGCTACAAAGAGTCCTCCGAGCCTTTTCAACGTATCACGGTAAGTGCGTCCGAAGGTGATCGCTTCGCCGTGAAGCAGATGGCGAACGAAACTTCGCGACGCGCCGCCCATCACAATAAGGGTGGCTATCGTCTCGATCAGCCAGATGATCACGCTTCCGAGCCAGACAAAGACGTAGTAAAAGGCGTTCTCGGCCGAGTACTTGTCAGCCCCGATCGCGAATATCTGTCGCCCGAGCATTAGCCACGCGAGGGAGAATATCGTACCGACGATCACCGGCGGAGTGGCGATCAATATGAAAGTACCAAAGAACTTTCGATAGAAGCGAAACGCTCGGTCGATAAGGTCGCCGGCCCCCAGAGGCCTGATCCCGTTAGCAATGGTTGGGCCCATACTGTCCGTCATTCGCTAGGGCCGCAGGTGATAACTCTTGATCTTCGAATTGAGTGTCGTTGCATTGAGCCCCAAGAGCCGTGCAGCACGCGACTGATGCCCGCCGGTTTGCTCCAATGCCCGTATAATAAGGTCGATCTCAAACTTCTTCACCTCATCGTAAAAGCTGACCCCGCGAGCCAGATCAACGCTGCCCGAGGCACCTTCGGTATCCGCGACCGCTTTCATGGCGGCTTCGGGATCGATGACCTCAGGCCTGAGGCATTCGACTGAGATATGGTCGTCGGGCGTTATGACGATGGCACGTTCGATAATGTTCTCGAGTTCGCGGACATTTCCCGGATAATCATATTTCTCCAGCAGGCCCAGGACATCGGGTGCGATATTTTCGGAGATCGAGCGGCCATTCTCTTCCGAATATTTTCGGATGAAGTGCTGCGCGAGCGGCAGTATGTCCTCGCGACGTTCGCGGAGCGGCGGAAGCTCGATCGGCACGACTGCGAGGCGAAAATACAGGTCTTCGCGAAACTGTCCGTTGCGGACCGCTTCCTTGAGATCGACATTGGTTGCTGCGATGATGCGAACGTCCACCTTGACCGGCAAGGTGTCACCTACGGGCGTAAATTCGCGCTCCTGAATAACCCGCAAGAGGCGAACCTGTGTCTCGGGCCTAATGTCTCCGATCTCGTCGAGAAATATCGATCCTGTATCTGCTGACTCGAATAGGCCCTTCTTTGCGGCGACAGCACCCGTGAAGGCGCCTCGTGTATGCCCGAACAACTCAGATTCGAGCAGTTCTGAAGGGATATTGGAGCAATTCACGACCACGAACGGATTCTGAGCACGGGGACTGGCCTCATGGATCGCCTTTGCTACTAACTCTTTTCCGGTTCCGCTTTCGCCGGTTATCATGACCGTCGAGCGTGCGGGGGCGACCTGTTCGACAAGGCGGAACACATTCTCCATCTTGTCAGAACGCCCGATGAACCCTTCGCGGTTCACCGATCGAGCCATTGCTTGGCGCAGCGTCCGCCGCTCCTCCTCCTTGCGCCGGCTGCGGATGCCCTTAGCAACAAGCGCGAGTATCTGCTCGTTCTGGAAGGGCTTGCGGATCACGCCGGCCGCGCCCTTTTCCCACGCAGAGATCGCCGTATCGAACGTCGCGTATGCAGTGACCATCAAGACCACGGCTTCGGGATCGGCCCTGATCAACTCCTCCAGGGCCGTGAGCCCACCGATGCCGGGCATCGAGACATCCATCAGCACGACGTCAAAGCTGCTTTCCTCGTACGCGGCGATGGCTTCTTCGCCGGTCTTTGTTAGTTCGACCTTGTAGCCCGCTCCCGAGAGTATGGTCTCGAGCACATCGCGCATGATCTCTTCGTCGTCACAGATGAGGACCGAGCCTTTCTTCGCCATAAAGCTAGAATATAGCCCAAATCGCCTGCTCGGCGCACGTCATTCGCATCATTGCGCCATTGAACCTTTGCCGCATTGGTGGCGTAATATCTAGTTGCGCGACCGTTCGGTCCGAAAGACAATGGCTATCTCAAAAACAACAAAGATCTTTCTACTGCTGGGCGGGATCCTGGCGGCGCTTCTGATCGTCGGCGTTATTGCCATCATCGTGGCCGCAGGGTCGTTCGGGCGCCCCTCGGTTGCCGATAACAGCGTTCTCATACTGAGCATTTCGGGCGATCTGCCGGACTATGTGGCCGAAGAGCCGCTGGCTAAGGCATTCGGCATTCCGCAGTCTCAATCGTTTACGGGACTTCTAACACAGCTGCGAAAGGCCAAGGTAGATAATCGGATCGGTGCGGTCCTGCTCGACATCAATTTTCCTAATATCGGCTGGGGCAAGGCGGATGAGTTTCGAGAAGCCGTCGCCGAGTTTAAGAAGTCCGGCAAGCCGGTTTACGCCTACATGCAGATCGGGACGAACCGTGAATACTATCTCGCGACGGCCGCCGACAAGATATTCATGCCGCCGTCCGGCGACCTCTATGTCAACGGATTTGCTGCGGAAGCAATGTTTTACAAGGGCTCGCTCGACAAGCTCGGTATCGAGGCAGACGTTATCCAGATAGGCCCAAAATACAAGAACGCCCCTGATCGCTACACGCGAAAGGAGATGTCCGATGGCCAGCGTGAGGTCATCAATGCGGTCCTCGATGAGTACTTCACGCGGTTCACGGGTGCGATCGCGGAGTCTAGAAAAAAGGACGCCAACGACGTCAAGTCCCTCATTGACGATGCTCCCTACAACGCCAATCAGGCAAAGGAATTAAATCTGATCGACGGAGCCATCTATCGCGAGAAAGTTGACGACGAACTCAAGACGACGCTTGGCTACAAAGCCGATGACAAGCTCCGCACGGTTCGCGGCGGCGACTATCGCGAGATACCGTCAGACAGCCTTGGGCTAAACAGCGGCGAGCGCATCGCGGTGATCTTTGCTTCCGGCGCGATAAACGTCGGCCGGTCGTCGAGCGGCCCGCTTAGCGGCGAGATGATCGGCTCCGACACATTGGTGTCAGCGATCAATTCTGCGGCGACTGATAAGACGATAAAGGCCATCGTCCTTCGCATTGATTCACCCGGCGGGTCGGCCCTGGCGTCAGACTTGATCTGGAATGCGATCGAGAATGCCAAGGCAAAGAAGAAGGTCGTTGTATCAATGTCCGATGTCGCAGCATCAGGCGGTTATTATATCGCCTGCAATGCGGACAAGATCGTTGCCGAGCCGTCCACGGTCACCGGGTCTATCGGCGTGTTTATGGGCAAGCCGGTCGTCAAGGGAATGTATGACTGGCTTGGGATCACAAATGAGTATGTGATGCGCGGCAAGAACGCGGGCATTTTTCGCGAAACCGAAAAATGGACGCCCGAGGAACGCGAGAAGATGGTCGCCCAGACAAACTCGATCTACTACGACAACTTTCTCCCGAAGGTCGCGAAGGGACGCAGCAAGTCGCACGAGGAGGCCAATACACTCGGTCAGGGCCGCGTCTGGACCGGTACTCAGGCCAGGCAGAATGGCCTGATCGACGAATTTGGCGGCCTTGAGAAAGCGATCGAGGTCGCAAAGTCTCTCGCTGAACTTCCGGCGGACAAGGACGTGAAGCGAGTGGTCTTTCCGGAGCCGCGGCCCTTCCTGGAAGAACTCTTCGGTGATGAAGAAACGTCACAGGTGCAGGAACAGGCCCGAGCCGCATTGATCGAGTCCCTTCCGGCGGATGTCCGTCGGGCGTTCCGCTTCTCAGCTCTTTTCGATCAGATGCAGCGAGGCGAGGCGATGCTGCTGCTGCCGTTCGAGCTAACGATAAGGTGATCACCTACGGCGGCGGTTGAGCAACGCCAGCGGGATCGGCAGCCATTGCCTGCCTTGGCCATAGGTTCTTGCGTTGAGCACATCGATCGTGTGATCGGCCTGCTGCTGCAAGTCGTCCGGCGGCAGATGGCTGCGGTCCTCGTAGCATGCGTGGACAATACATGCAGATGGCTTTCCGTCATTATGCACGAGACAGCCGATGCCCTTTTCAAAGAGCGGACAGGCATATTTCTGATCAAAGCTATCCCTGCCGTTCATCAGGCGATGATCCTTTATCACGTTATCAATACGCCTTTCGACACGTGCTCGATGGGTCGCGGAAAGCCTGGCGAGGGCCCGATCAATGGCTACCGCCTCGAGTCGTGAGATATGGACGTTGACAAAATGGGCATCTAGGCAGCAGGCGCCGGGCGTCTCACAGGTTTGGCAATTCTTTGCACGCTGTTCGTATCTCGCGATGCCCTCTCGTAAGGCCCGCTTTATTCGATCCAGAGATCTCAATGCCTGTGTTTCGCTTAGATATTTCACGCTCGCTGATGCTACACTGATTCTACATTTTGCGGAGGCTTATGCTGAAAGAGGGTGACAAGGCGCCGGAATTTTCGGCCAATGATCAGAACGGCGATCCGGTCAGATTAAAGGACCTAAGGGGCAAACGCGTCGTGCTTTGGTTCTATCCAAAGGACGATACGCCCGGCTGAACGAAGGAAGCGTGTTCGCTCCGGGATTCGAGCGGCAAATTTGATAAGAAAGATATTGTGGTTGTCGGTGTTTCAACCGACAGCGCGAAATCGCATCAGAAGTTCATCTCGAAGTATGGCCTTCCGTTTACGCTGGTCGCCGATACCGAGCATGACGTTGTCGAAAAATACGGCGTCTGGGTCGAAAAGAGCATGTACGGCAAGAAGTATATGGGCATTCAGCGGATGACCTTTTTGATCGATGCCGACGGAAAGATCGCTAAGATCTTCGCGAAGGTCGATGTCGAGAACCACGCCGATGAGGTATTGGCGGCGTGGGGAGAGTAATGATGAGAAACACGGTCCTATTGCTGTTTTCCGTTGTCTTTTTGCTTCTTGGCTGCACGCCGCCGGCGGCACCGCTCCTCGTCTACACAAAGTACGAGAATGAGGATGCCGTGCCGAGGATCAAGGTCGAAGAGGCGAAGCGAGAGGCTGACGCCGGCAATGTGATATTTGTCGATAGCCGGCCCGAGGCGGCGTTTAAGGCCGAGCACCTACCGGGAGCGGTCAGCATACCGCTGGGTGCCGATGCCGCCGCAAAGTTTAGCGAACTGCCAAAGGGCAAGAAGATAATCGTTTACTGTACCTGACCGCATGAGCATACGAGTGCCAGTTTGGCATTCCAGATGAACCAGAAAGAGATACCTGCAACATATGCCCTCGAGGGCGGTCCACCGGCATGGAAGGCCGCCGGTTACCAGCTTGAGAAAAGTGAGTAAGTTCTACAAGAGGTGGCTGCAGTACGCAGCCATTGTTGCCCTTCTGGCAGTGATGCCGGGTGTCCTCGCCGCACAGACGAAGCGGCCCAAGAAGCCCAAAAAGACGCCCGCGCCAACCGCAAAAGCGACGCCGTCACCAACGCCTGAGGCGCCGCCCGTCACCGTCCCGCCAAAGCGGAATGAGCGGCCGTCGGACGCCGTGTCCACCACTCGGCAGGCAGAGCCGTTTGTCCCCGTGTATCTGTATAGATTTGAGCGGCCGGGATTCGTTTACGAGTTGATCGAGATAGAGCTTGATGAGGCCGGAAAGGGCAAGATCGTCTTTTCAAAGAGCGGCTTTGAAGAGCCGGTCACCGACCCGGTGCAGCTTTCTGCGGTCACGCTCGACAACCTAAAAAGGGCATTCGCTGCACTCGATTTTCTCGATTCGACCGAGGAGTACCAGATCAAGGGCCGTGACTACTCGAATATGGGCAACCTCACGATAACCCTAAAAAAACAAGGTCGCGAGCGAACCGTCAAATACAATTGGACCGAGAACAAGGACGCCAAAAAGCTGATGGACGAGTACCGCCGAATCAGCAATGAGTACACTTGGGCCTTTGAGATAACGCTGGCCCGCGAGAATCAACCGCTGCAGACGCCCGGCCTGATGGACACCTTTGCGTCCTATTTCAAACGCAATGAGCTTTCCGACCCGCCGCACCTGCTTCCGCTCCTGACCGAGCTCTCGACCGACGAACGCATGCCCCTAATGGCACGCAACCGCGCGACAAAACTGATCGAACAGATCCAAAAGGCCGCCGCCAAAAAGTAGCCGAGCTTGCGCAGCGAACGAACGGTCATCTTCGACACGTCCGACCTCCGCGGAATGTCCTCATCCTCGACCTAAACAACACCATAACCATCGGCTACGTTGCAAAAGCCTCGGTACATGATCGTAGCCGTGGTTGATGACCCACGGACTTGACAGGTGTATAGTGATACTATACACTACTCACGATGATAAAGAACTTTCGGCACACTGGCGTGGAAAAGTTCTTTCGCACCGGATCTAAGTCCGGCATCCAGCCAAAGCACGCGGAAAAGCTCCGCAGACAGTTGTTCGCCCTTGATAATGCAGCCGGTCCACAGGACATGAATGCTTCGGGCTGGCGGCTGCACCCGCTGAGAGGCGAGTTGGACGGACACTGGTCGATCGATGTCAGCGGAAACTGGCGGCTGACGTTCGTCTTTGAGGGGACTGACGCGATCTTGGTCGATTATCAGGATTATCACTGAGGTGAGATATGGAAATGTTCAACCCGCCGCATCCCGGCAGCGTTCTTCGCGATTATTTGGGCGATATCTCGGTCACATCGGCCGCTGAGCATCTTGGCGTTACCCGTGCAGCCCTCTCACGTATCCTGAACGGCAGCGCAGGCATCTCGGCCGACATGGCGTTGAGGCTGGCCGACGCTCTCGGTACGAGCCCTGACCTGTGGATCGGAATGCAAGCAAAGTACGACCTCTGGAACGCCTCACAAAAGAGCCGAAAGAGACTCCGCCGCCTCATCCCGGCCTAGGCTAACGATTCCCGTCGGTTGTCACCCGCAGCTATATTGAGACATCGCTATGCGATGATCAATTTACGGTTATCGCCCCATCATCCGCGATCTTCGGAGCCTTCGTTCCAAAATCAGCTTCGGACAGGGTACGGACGGTTTTTAGGCCTTCGTTTGTGGGGTCGAGGACGGGGATGCCTTTGCCTTCCTGGCGGCCCGAATGGACCTTGCCGGAGAGGAACTTGCCGTCGGGGGCGAGTTTGACCTCGAGGGCCATGGTCAGGGCGGTTTCGGCGGCGAGGCCGAACCAGCCGTAGGTGCAGAAATTGCCTAGGCTGTACATCACGAGGCGGTCCTTGTAGATCTCCATTCCGCGCATCACGTGGGGGCCGTGGCCCAGCACCAGATCGGCACCGGCGTCGACGACGGTGTGCGTAAAGAGCGGCAGGTTGCCGCGATTCTCGCCGAGGAAAATCTCGTTTCGGCTGAGCACGTGCTGCGCCCCTGTGCCCTCGGCGCCGCCGTGAAATGATACGACGACGAGGTCGGCGTTCTTTGCGGCTTGCGTGACCAACTGACGGGCGCCGTCGATGTCATTGATGCTGGGCATGCCGTTGTTGTGGCCAAAGGCGACGAAGGCGACCTTTTTGCCTTTTGAGGTGAGATAGGTGATCGTCGCCGGCGGATCAAGACTGCCGGCGTATTTTATGCCCTGTTCGTCGAGCACCTTTTGCGTGCTCGTGCGCCCTTCGAGGCCGAAATCGCCGGCGTGGTTATTTGCCACGCTCATCACGTCAAAACCAGCCTCTTTCAGATACTTGCCGTAGCGCGTCGGCGTGCGAAAGGCGAAGCACTTTGTCGAGCCCGGCCGACACTTGCCCGACGAACCGCTGTCGATGATCGGCCCTTCGAGATTGCCAAATGCGATGTCGGCCCCTGACAAGATCGGCGAGAACGCCTTGAACAGGTCGGCGCCGTCGTTGGGCGGCATCCGCGTGTCGTTAGGATACGGCGATCCCATCATAATATCGCCCACGCCTACGATCGTGATAGGTTCGGTATTCTTCGGTGTCGCCTCAGGCTGCGCTCCATGCACCGGCTCACCACTATTGACAGTCTTTGTCTGGCAGGCAATGACAAAAAGGAGGACCAGGACCGCTCCCGCCGAGATCGAGAATAGCTTTGGATATGTCATAACGAGCCTTTTCACCAATGATCAAGATGCAAATAAAGATGGACAGACAATGGCAATATTGCCACATCTGTCCATCCGTTTCTACTCGCGGCCCGGCCGGTTACTGAGCCGACGAATCGATCCCCGCACCGGCGATGAAGTCGAGGTCGGCGATGTTGTCGGTGAGAGTGACAACGCGGCTTGGGGTTTGGAAGATGAAGCGGCGTTGGCTGACCGTGACAACATACGTCTCGCCCGTTCTGAGGCCGTCAAACATGTAATAGCCAAAACTACCGGTCTGGAAGACACGCGGCGTTGGCAGTGAGTTTCCGGTGATGGTGACGGTCGCGTTGCGTATCGGCCGGCCATCAGCCGTCGTGACACGCCCCGATATCGACGCATCGGCAGCCGTCGGCACCTGGAATTCAATACCCCATCCGCCCGCGATAATACCGGATCCCGCGCCCTGCTGCCGGACATATAGGCTCCAAACTCCGTTCGGGTCTGTCATGCCATAGTTGCCAAACAGCGTCTGCACGCCCGTTCCGCCGACTGTGCTGCCCGGTTCGCTATACGGTCCCGGTGGTGCCGGTGCCGGGAAGTCGGCGACTGGCGTCGACCAGGTTGTCGGCTCAAAGTTGCCCGTCGTCTGTGGTATCGCATCGTTGAGCACCGTCGGTCCGGCGTCACGGAAGCTAAGCGTTACCTCCTCTTGCGGGTCAGTTCCTCCCGCGTCTGCCATCAGTATGAACTTCTGCCCGCCGGGCCCGACAAGCAGTACATCTACATTGTCCGGTACTGAGTGCGAGTAATCATACAGCGTCACGCGCATTGAGCCAATCGTGATCGGTGCGCCCACGACCGTGATCGTTGACGGGTATGACTGCGGCGATTCCAGCAGCAGATTTCCGATATTGATCGGCGTCGAACCCGCAGATCGGGACATTGACCGTTTGCAACGTAACGCCCGGATCGAAGATGACGCCTTGATGGACAGTGACGTAGTCAATGGCGATACCGCATGCAGAGCCGCCCGTGGCCGTACCGTTAGACGTTGCAAATGTTACCAAGTTCGTTCCCGATAGGTCTCCTGTCCGCCGAATGCTGATCATGGCCGTTTGCGACTCGTCCTCTATGTATGCGGCCGCACTAAACCGAATCACCGGCACAGGCGTCGGTGTAGGAATAGGCGTCGGCGTCGGAGTTGGTATCGGCGTCGGAGTTGGCGTCGGCGTTGGCGTTGGCGTCGGTGTAGGCGTCGGCGTTGGCGTTGGCGTCGGTGTAGGCGTCGGCGTCGGCGTCGGTGTCGGCGTCGGCGTCGGTGTTGGTATCGGCGTCGGAGTTGGTGTCGGTGTCGGCGTCGGTGTCGGAGTTGGCGTCGGTGTTGGTGTCGGCGTCGCTGCCGGTGTAGGCGTCGGCGTCGGCGTTGGTGTTGGCGTCGGCGTTGGAGACGGCGTCGGCGTCGGTGTCGGTGTAGGCGTAGGCGTAGGCGTAGGCGTCGGCGTCGGCGTCGGCGTAGGCGTCGGCGTCGGTGTCGGCGTCGGCGTTGGTGTTGGTATCGGCGTCGGAGTTGGTGTCGGTGTCGGTGTCGG